>ERZ795062.1108-NODE-1108-length-19957-cov-4.764597_pt1 | contig 19957 bp, 19 predicted proteins | sample MGYA00375146_ERZ795062 | MGnify/ENA primary metagenome ERZ795062 (study PRJEB30191, sample SAMN05720281) | activated sludge metagenome | isolation source: Anaerobic digester | place: USA | collected 2015-07-16 ... | reverse complement strand
AACTCGTCGGTGTGATGTTCTGCGACCTCGATGGCTTTAAGGCGATCAATGATTCCTTCGGTCATCAGGTGGGCGACGACGTCCTATGTGCCGCGACGTCGCTGTTGAGCAGCAGTGTTCGCACCGGCGATATGGTTGCCCGACTAGGCGGTGACGAGTTTGTCGTCGTCCTTGGCGGCGTAAGAGGTGCTGAGGGTGGACGGCACGTCGCAGAGAAGGTCGTGAATGTCCTCGACGGCGGCTACTGGGTCAATGACCTCGTCAGGGTGCCCACAGTGAGCGTCGGTCTCTGTATGGCGGAAGGGCCGTGGCGGGCAGAGGACTTGCTGAGCGCCGCAGATGAAGCGCTGTACGAGGCAAAACGCGCCGGTGGCGGGCAGGTCAGCGTTCGTGAATTGAGTGCACCCGTCGAAGAGATCAGCTGAACCGTTACCCTAGACAGACCATCAGGCGAGGGCGCGCCAGGTTCACATTGACTGAATCGGTGACGCCGTTATCGACGACAAGAAAGAAACTCACATGTCTAAAGTTCAGATTGACGCTGCTCCACGCTCCGATTTCGGTAAGGGCGCTGCCCGCCAACTCCGCCGCGCAGGCCGTGTTCCCGCCGTTGTTTACGGTGGCGAGATCGAAGTCCAACACGTCTCACTGCCCGGCCACGAGTTGATGCTCGCGCTCAAGAAGGCGCAGGTCATCCTCGAAGTTAACGTCGGCGGAGACGCCCTCAACGTTGCTCCTCGCCAGGTCCAGAAGGACGCCGTTCGGGGAGACCTCGAGCATGTTGACCTGATCGTCCTGTCAGCTCAGGAAGTCCGTGAGCGGCTCGTGGTCGGTGCTGCTGTGGCCAAGGCCGAAAAGGTTGCTGCTGAGGAAGAACTCGACACCGTCACTTTGGTGATGGCAGTTCGCGAACTCCTCGATGAGGGCCTCGAGACCGATGAGGCACTGACGAAGGCTGTCGAGAACGTCCGCGAGCAGATGGCCGCCCAGGCTGCTGCCGCCGCGCAGGCCGCTGCCGCAGAAGAAGCAGCCGAAGCCGCTGAGGCCGCTGAGGGCGGCGACGATGCCGCTGCAGCCCCTGCTAGCGATTCCGGTGAGTCGAGCGACGAGGGCTAAGGCTCTTGTCTGTCTGGCTCGTCGTTGGGCTGGGGAATCCCGGTAAGGAATACGCCGCCACTCGGCACAACGTCGGGTACCTCGTTGTCGATGAGTTGGCCAGTCGGTTCGGTGTAGGTCTCAAGAAACATGGCCGCGCGCACGCTGATACCGCCGACGCGCGACTTGGTGACGAACGAGTTGTGCTTCTGCGCTCCCGCAGCTACATGAACGAGTCGGGTGGCCCTGTGAAGGCCGCTGCCGACTACGCCAAGGTGTCAGTGGATCGCATCATCGTCGTTCAGGACGAACTGGATATTCCGTTTGGCACCATCCGGCTGAAGGCCGGTGGCGGTGACGGTGGGCACAACGGGATTCGGTCGATCAAGAAGTCAATGGGGTCAGGAGACTTCACCCGCGTTCGGGTTGGTATCGATCGGCCGCCCGGTCGACAAGATCCGGCTGACTATGTGCTTCGGTCTTTTAGTTCTGTCGAACGCCGGGAGTTGCCGTCGGTTGTATCGGTTGCCGCCGATGCCGTGGAAGCTCTCATCACTGACGGATTAGCGGCCGCGCAGAACCGGTTTCACTCCGAGTAGCGTCAGCTCATCACCTCTCGTCAGACGGTGACTGACGCAGTGGGAAGGCCATACACGTGGAATCAGATGTTGAACTCGCCACCCGAGTCGCGAAGCTTGCCGGTCAACTTGTCCTTGAGTTGCGCGAGTCCTTTGGAGTGGTCGAGCCTGACGACAAAGCTCGGCGCAAACAACTCAAGGACGATGCCGACCGTGCGGCACACGACCTGATTGTTGGCGAACTTGCGCAGCATCGGCCAAGCGACGCGGTGCTCAGCGAAGAGGGGATCGATCAGGCACAGCGCGCTGACGCTGACCGGGTGTGGATCGTTGACCCACTCGATGGCACTGCCGAGTACGGCAAAGGCCTTGCCGACTTCGCCATCCATATTGCGTTGTGGGAACGCAGCGAGACTGATGACTCGGGGCTCGCGGTTGGAGTTGTCGACCTTCCGGCAGCTGGCATCACTCGTACGACGGCTGACCTCCCAGTCGAGCTTCCGACTCTCGATGGCGACCGAACTGTTCGCCTGGTGGTCTCGAGATCACGACCGCCAGCGCTGGCCGGCGCGGGCCTCGAGAGGTTCGCGGCTCAACTCGCAGACGCCGGAGTGACCGAGCACGGTGTCGAAGTGGTCAATGTGGGATCTGCTGGCGCGAAGGTCGCTGAACTGCTCGCCGGGCGGGCTGATGCCTATGTGCACGATTCCGGGTTTTACGAGTGGGATGTGGCCGCTCCATTGGCAGTTGCCCAGCACTATGGGTTGGCCACCGGCCACCTTGACGGAAGCGTGGTGACGTTTAACCACCGGCCGCCATGGGTCGCCGATCTTGTTGTGTGTCTGCCTGGCCTTGCTCCGTTCTTGATTGGCTGACGCTTGGGCCCGAGCGTTCCTGAAGTAGCCTGACTCATTGTGACGTTGAACGGATTACTGCCTGTCTTTGCGCGGGATCCGCAACTTGCACAGGCAATTGACCGAGCGAAGGACCTGGCGAAGTCCCACGAGGTCATTGGCCCGCGCGCACTGTCACCGATGCTGATGGCACTACTCGCTGAACCCGCCTACGGCGACCGGACGTTGTTAGCGGTTACCGCGACGACGCGCGAGGCCGAGGATTTGGCCGCGGAGCTGCGAGGGTTTCTGGCCGCAGATGCAGTTGTTGAATTCCCTGCCTGGGAAACCCTTCCGCACGAACGGTTGAGCCCAACCCACGACACAGTGGGGCGCCGACTCCAAGTCCTGCGACGCCTCGCACACCCGGACGACAGATGGTCCGGCTCGGGCGAGATCAAGGTCGTAGTTGCGGGAGTTCGGGCGCTGTTGCAACCGATTGTCACCGGCCTCGGGGATTTGGAGCCGGTCAGTGTGCGGGCTGGTGAAAGCCCGGGGCTTGAGGCCGTCGTCGAGCAACTTGTGTCGATCGGCTACGGGCGCACGGACCTGGTGACGCGGCGTGGAGAGTTGGCGGTACGCGGCGGCATTGTGGACGTCTTCGTACCGACAGACGACCACCCACTTCGCCTCGAATTCTTCGGCGATGAGGTCGAGGAGGTCCGGTCGTTCTCGGTCACGGACCAGCGTTCGCTGGACTTGGTGGAGCGCGGATTGTGGGCGCCGCCGTGTCGTGAAGTGCTGTTGACTCCGCAGGTCAGAGCGCGTGCGGGCGAACTCGCTCAGCAGTATCCCGAGCTGATCGACATCTTGGAGCCGTTGTCCAACGGTATCCACGTCGAGGGCATGGAGTCTTTGGCGCCTGTCCTGTGCGAGGGAATGTCGACCCTGCTCGAGCTGCTCCCGAAGGATGCCCTCGCGCTTGTGTGTGAACCGGAACGAGTTCGCAGGCGAGCTGAGGATTTGCTTGCGACGAGTGCTGAGTTCCTCGCGGCAGGTTGGCAGGCTGCGGCGACAGGTGCGCAGGCGCCGCTTGATGTTTCTGCTGCTTCGTACCGGACGCTGGCGGCGATGCGTGAGCAAGCTGCCGACCTTGGATTGGCGTGGTGGACCTTCGCGCCGTTTGGGATGAATGTCGCCGACGCCGACGCCGAGCCCGATCCAGACTCAGATGAGAACGTGGATGCGGGTCCTGCCGGGATCTCGGCTATCGCGGGGTTCCGTGGCGACGTGTCGGCCGCGATGAACCTCGTGGGTAAGCGCGTTCGCGCCGGAGACCGAGTTGTCATCGTTACCGCCGGGCATGGACCTGCCGCACGACTTGCTGAGCAGTTGGCAGACCGCGATGTTCCTGCTCGGATGGTTGGCGCGTTGGATTCGGAACCCCGCGCGCGCGTCGCAACTGTGGTGACAGGTCCGCTGCAGTTTGGCGTGGACGCTCCACTCGTTGGGTTGTTGGTCCTCACTGAAACTGACCTCCTGGGAAGTCAGGGTGTGGCTTCTCGCGCTCCGACGAAGATGCCGACGCGACGTAAGAGGACGATTGACCCGCTGCAACTGTCGCCCGGCGATTACATCGTTCACGAGCAACACGGTGTGGGGCAGTTCATTGAGCTGGCCCAACGATCCGTTGGCGGTGCCACGCGTGAGTACGTTGTTGTTGAGTACGCGGCCAGCAAGCGCGGTCAGCCACCGGATCGGTTGTATGTGCCAACTGATCAGCTGGATCAGATCACGCGCTACGTCGGCGGTGAAGCTCCGAGCGTTCACCGCCTTGGCGGTACGGACTGGAGCAAGGCGAAGACCCGTGCACGCAAGGCGGTTCGTGAGATCGCTGGCGAACTCGTGCGGCTCTACGCGATTCGCCAGAACTCGCCTGGTTATTCGTTTGGCCCGGATACACCGTGGCAGGCGGAACTTGAGGATGCGTTCCCGTTCGCCGAGACGCCGGACCAACTTGTCACGATCGACGAAGTGAAAGCCGACATGGAGAAGTCGGTCCCAATGGATCGCATCGTGTGTGGGGACGTTGGTTACGGCAAGACGGAGATCGCAGTTCGGGCCGCGTTTAAGGCCGTGCAAGATGGCAAGCAAGTGGCGGTTCTGGTTCCCACCACGCTGCTCGTGCGTCAACATCAGCAGACCTTCGCTGCACGATTTGCGCCCTTTCCAATTCGCGTCGAAGCGCTTTCGAGGTTCCAGACGGCGAAGGAATCGAAGCAGGTCCTCGAAGGTATCTCCGATGGGACTGTCGACGTGGTGATCGCGACCCACCGACTGCTGTCGCCGCAGACAAGATTCAAGGACTTGGGCCTGGTCATTGTCGATGAGGAACAACGGTTCGGGGTGGAACACAAGGAACACCTCAAAGCGCTGCGTGCCAATGTTGATGTCCTCACGATGTCGGCAACACCGATCCCTCGTACGCTCGAAATGGCCGTCACAGGGATCCGCGAAATGTCCACCATCGCGACGCCTCCAGAGCAGCGGCTTCCGGTCCTGACCTACGTTGGGCCATTCGACAACTCCCAGATCACGGCTGCGATTCGGCGTGAACTCTTACGCGAGGGCCAGGTCTTCTTCATTCACAATCGGGTGGAGTCGATCGATCGTGCCGCGCGCAAGATCAACGAGTTGGTTCCTGAAGCAAGGGTGTCCGTTGCCCATGGTCAGATGGGCGAACATGCACTTGAGCAAGTGATCGACGATTTCTGGGAACGTCGGATCGATGTTCTGGTCTGTACGACGATTGTCGAGAACGGACTCGACATCACCAATGCCAACACCCTGATCGTGGACCGCGCCGACACGTTCGGAGTGAGTCAGCTTCATCAGCTTCGAGGGCGAGTTGGCCGCGGTCGCGATCGTGCTTACGCCTACTTCTTCTACCCCGCCGAGAAGACGCTCAGCGAAACTGCGCACGAGCGTCTCGCAACCATCGCCCAACACACGGACCTGGGTTCGGGAATTGCCGTGGCAATGAAAGACCTCGAGATCCGCGGTGCCGGGAATCTGTTGGGCGGGGAGCAGTCGGGACACATCGCTGATGTTGGCTTCGACCTCTACGTGCGCATGGTTGGCGAAGCGCTCGCCGAGGTCAAGGGCGAGGTCGACACCGAGCCGATCGAGGTTCTTGTCGAGCTTCCGGTCGACGCACACATCCCCGAGTCCTACGTGCCAGAGGAGCGCCTGCGCCTCGAGGCTTACAAAGGCATCGCATCGGTCGGGTCGCAGGAGGACATCGAAGCCGCGATTGCTGAATTGCAGGACCGTTATGGCCAGTTCCCAGCGCCCGTCGAGACGCTCTTCGAGGTAGCCCGCTTGCGACTACTTGCTCGAAAGGCCGGGCTCTCCGAAGTTGTTGTCGCAGGATCCCGAATCCGTTTTTCGCCGGTGGAACTCCCCGACTCGCGAATCATGCGATTCACGCGCCTGTACCCCGGGACTCAAATCAAGCCAGCGACTCGAACAGCACTCGTGCCTCGGCCAGCCACTGCGAAGGTCGGCGGCAAGCCGCTCATCAATCGCGAACTCATCAGCTGGGCGAGCGAACTCATCGAGTCCGTCTTCCTCTGAGCCTCACAGGGTGTTCTTGTAGACCTTTCCGTCTTTCATGATGACCCTGAGATTCTCGTTGTCTGTGACCATGGTGAGGTCCTCCAACGGGTTTCCGTTGACGAGCAAGAGGTCCGCGTACGCGCCCTCTTTGACGACCCCAAGATCGAGGGGGTACGGGTTGCGGGGCCCGGTTAGCTTGACGAGTTCACCGACGTTGCTCGTCGCCATCTTGAGGATCTCGAACGGCGTGAACCACTTGAGGAGCCGCTCCATCTGCTTGACGTCGCCCTTAACCCCATCTGGTGGGTTCAAGTAGGTGTCGGTTCCGTGCGTCACCTTGAGGTCGGGCATCGCCTTGATCAACTTGTAGATGCCTTCGGTTCCATCGGCGACGATTGCCTGCTTTGCGTTCTGGGCATCGTTCAGGTTGTCCTCGTGGTGGTGGGTAAACGGCTGGAAGCTCAGCCAGGCACCTTCGTCCACCATCCGCTGGAGGGTCTTCTCGTCGAGCAGTTGGCCGTGTTCGATGACTTTGACACCTGCATCGAGCGCCTGGTTGATGGCCCGAACCGTGTAGCCGTGAACGGTGACGTAGGTTCCCCAGTTCTCCGCACACGCGACTGCCGCGGCGATTTCCTCAGTCGTGAATTCGGTGACGTCAATCGGATCAGTTGGCGATGCCACGCCGCCACCGATGCACACCTTGATCTGGGTAGCCCCGAGCCGCAGTTGTTCGCGTGCCGCAGCAAGCATCCGCGGTACTCCATCAACCAGCACGCTGTAGTGCTTGAGGTCGGTGGCGGGAACGGGCCCGCACAGTCCTGGGTTGGTCTGGTCAGGGAACCGGTAGTCGGCATGTCCGCTTGTCTGGGAGATCAACGCTCCGGATGGGTACAGGCGTGGACCTGGAACGAGTCCACCGTCAATTGCGCGCTTGAGTCCAAAGACCTCACCGCCAAGGTCACGAGCTGTGGTCACACCATTCATCAACATCAGCTCTGCCTGCAGCACTGACAGGATCGTCGCGTACGACGGCAACTCGGTGAGAAGTTCCGGCACGCTGGCGGCGGCGAGCGATAGGTGTGCATGCGACTCGACGATGCCTGGCATCAATGTTCGGCCCGCGCCATCGATGACTGTTGCATCGTCAGCTGTGATGGGCGAAGTCGAGATTTGCTTGACGACGTTGGCTTCGACCAACACGTGCGCAGCTTGAATGAGTGTTTCGTTTTCGCCGTCGAACACGTTGACGTTCGTGAACAGGATCTGATTGGTGGTGCTGGCAACGGTCATGCGGCTCACCTTCGGTATCGATCGAGGAGTTGAGGAGTTGTGTTGGCTCAGAGTTTTGCGTAGTTATCGGTTTGTCGCCCGATGGGCGAACGCCGCAACTGCACAAGTCGTCATTGGTTCTACTGACTGACTGCAGCCTTTGGCAGTCGCCAATCGCGCCGGATTGCCAGGGCTCGGATGCCGAAGATCACCGCCATCGGCAGCCAAATTGACAATGCAGCGCCGACTCCCAGCCAGATGAGAAAGACGTAGAAGCATGCCCCGACGATCCCGGCAATCGCGTAGATCTGCCCAACCAGCACCACCGGTTTGTTCCCGGTCAGCACGTCGCGCAGCACGCCACCCCCAACGCCGGTGATGGTTCCCAGAATCACGGCGATGAAGTAGTTGAGGTTGGCTTCGAGAGCCACCTGAGCCCCAACGATGACGAAAGCACTCAGGCCGGCGGCATCCGCGATCAGCATCGGCGTCCAATTGGTCAGGTCTTCGTTCTTTGGCCGAATTCGGAGAATGATCAAGACGACTGCCGCCGAACCCATCGCTACCAGGACCGGCCACATGTGTTCAATCCAGTTCACGGGCAGATGTCCAATCAGAACATCCCGGATCGTTCCGCCGCCGATTGCGACAAGCACAGCCAAGACGACGGCTCCGAGCCAATCCATACTTGCGCGTGCCGCCGCCATCACTCCCGATACGGCGAACGCAACCGTGCCAATGACCTCAACCACGAAGAACGCCACGTTCGCCGCTTCACTCGTGCTACCCACGCGACCAAGTTATTGCACGGTCGGGAGCGATGCTTGGGTAATCAGGGTCGGCGTCTGCAACTTTGGTTCAATTCGGCTCGCCCCGTAGCCCGGTTTGAGTTAGGAATCGCCGAGGAACTTCAATCCGCGTTGGTTGACTAGACGTCGATCAGTTCTGCGAACTTGAATGAGTACGCCAACCCATCGTGGTAAACCGAGTCAGGCACGTCGACAACGTTGTACCTGCGGGTCTGGTGGAGTGCAGAGTCGAACTCGCTGGTCGAGCGAAGTTCGGCGACAAGTTCTTCGAACGTGATGTCGGCATCAATAAAATGATCTTCGATGTCCAACTCGCGGCTTCCCTCGATCAACGACACCATTGTCAGTTGGCCAGTCTCGAATTCTGTGGGGGCCACAAAGAGGTGAACGGCTCGCGCGTTCTTTACAGCGAGCTCATGCCAGACAGGACTGATCAGCTCATCGCTGAACGCTACGACAACTTCGTGCCCAGAATCCCGCAGGTCGATCTGTCTGTTCTCTTCCAGCCCGACTCGTAGCTGCTTCGCCAAGGCAACTCGATACTGCTGGCGCGTTTCATCCATGGGGGCATCCCCATTGATCGCATTGCCAAACACTTCCCCACCCCCGAACTACCAAGATAAGCCGCAACTATGAACCGCGGCACCACCAATTTGGGTGAGTTGACGCGCCAGAGCCCTGAAAACCCCACTTTCGGGTGTTGCACTGCTCACAATCGGAGCTTCTCCTCACCGGATTGCCCGTTTTCGGCCCCTCCGGTCATGACCAAGGATCGCAAGGATCTCGGCATGCAAAGACCCCAAGGGGGTTTGTGCGGTCGCGGCGCATGGCCCGCTCCGTTAGTGTGATCCGCAACTATCGCGAACCCAATTGAAAGGTCGAAGTCCGTGGGCTTGGAAAGTGATGGCGCGGTGAACCGGAAGCCTCGAATCCGGCGCCGAGTGGCAGTGATCGGCGCCATGCTGGTCACTGGTGGACTCATTGCAGGTTGCGGCCCTGAGCTCGCAGGCTCAGCAGCTGTGGTTGGCGACGATCGTGTCACCGACACACAACTGGCAGACCAAGTCACCGTGGTGACCACAGCCTTGGGTATTCAGTCTTCGGCCAAGGCAAATCAGGTAGTCCTCGACCGCTTGATCCGGGCTGAGCTTTACAACGAACTTGCCGCCCGCAACGGGATCGACGTCACCGATGGCGAAGTAACCAAGTTCCTCAACGAGACAGCAGCGCAGGTCGGCGGACAACAAGCGCTGAACGCACAACTCCTGCAGTCGGGGGTTCCGGAGAGCGAAGTGTTCGGGTTCGCACAGACGTTTCTGACTCAGAAGGCGCTCGCGGAAAAGCTTGCACCGGGCAAGTCGCAGCAGGAGCAGGGTGTGATTCTTGGGGCAGCGGTCATCGCCTTGTCGAAGGAACTTGATACGCGGGTTAGCCCTCGCTTCGGTACGTGGGACTCCGATCGACTTTCAGTCGGTGCGCCGCCAAACGACTTGTCCGAACCGCTTCCGACCTCGAACTCGAGCCTCCTGCCGGACACAGTGCAACCACAAAGTGGCGGCTCGACCCAGCAAGGCGACGGTACGACCCAAGGCGGAGCGCAGCAGACTCAGTAGTTCCCACCGCGCATCGGAAGCCATGATGCGAGGATCGCTGGGTGACTGAAATTGCAGACTCGTTGCCTTCCTCGCCGACAGGCCACGCTCTCCTCGAATTGGTGGCCGTGATGGATCGCCTGCGTTCGCCGGGCGGTTGCCCGTGGGATGCCGAGCAGACCCACGAGTCTCTCGTGGAGTACCTGATCGAAGAAACGTACGAGACGATCGAGGCCATCGACGCGAACGATGACGCTGCGATGAAGGAGGAACTTGGGGACCTGCTGCTGCAGGTCGTGTTCCATTCACGCATTGGCGAAGAGGCGCAGATGCCATGGAACATCGACGATGTTGCGAACGGGATCACGCAGAAGCTGATTTCGCGTCATGACTACGTATTCGGCGACGCCGCGGTTGCAGACTCCGCGGAATCCGAACGCTCATGGCAACTGAAGAAGGCTGCCGAAAAGGGGCGCACTTCAGTCACGGATGGTGTGCCAATGGCGATGCCATCGCTGGTTCTTGCCGCGAAGTTGCTGCGTCGGGCACAACGCGGCGGTGTCCACGTTGAACCTGTGTCGGCGCAGCGCCGAGAGCACGCCGAACGGGAACTCGCGAACACCGCAGATCAACGCGAATTTGGCGAGCAACTCTTCGCGCTCGTTGCGGCCGGTGAGTCGCGCGGGTTTGACGCCGATGCGAGTTTGCGCGAGGCAATTCGCGACTTCCGTGATCGGGTGATCGCAGATGAAGATTAATTAGTTACCCTTCGTCGGTGTCAGAAATCGCCCGACGGACCCTGCTGGGGGCGCTAGCAATCGGCGGAGTTGCCGTCGCGACGGGCTGTGGCAGCGAACCGGTTGCGAGCAACCCAGGCCTGACCGCTGAGAATCCGGCGAACGGCGGCCAGGGAACGAAAGACTGGTTCATCAAGGGCTCCAAGCGAGCGTCCACATCATTGATTGAGGCGTATACGCCGCAAGCAAGCGCGCTGCCAGGAGATCGAGTACCTGTTCACGTCTCCACATCCGCTAGTCAGTGGACGCTGGAGGCGTTCAGGATCGGTGACTACGACGGCCTCGGGGGAGTGCGCATAGCGCAACTTGGGCCCTTCGACGGTGCCAAGCGTTCCGGTGCCAAAGAAGTCGGAAGCACGCACACGATGGTTGCGGGCTGGCCGGTCAGTGCGGAGATTGATACGACGGGTTGGCCGCCGGGTTTCTACCTCGTTCATGCGATTGCCAACAACAAACGAACGGAATTTCCGCTCGTCATTCGGTCGGCATCTTCAGATGGTGCCGTCGCGATGATCGGCTCAGCGACCACCTGGCAGGCCTACAACCTGTGGGGCGGGAAGTCGCTGTATGGCGGCGAAGCTGGTGAATTGGTCAAACGCAGTTATGCGGTCAGCCTCGACCGGCCGTACGACAAAAAGGGGCGCAGCCTGCTCTACGCCTTCGAAATCCCGTTAGTTCGAGTCGCGGAGGAATCTGGCGTTCCACTGGCCTGGATGACCAACATTGACATCACGCTCAACCCGAACCTTTTGGATGGCGCGGTGGCCGCTGTGTCCGGTGGGCACGACGAGTACTGGTCGATCCCGTACCGCGACGCACTCACTCGATTGCGCGACGCCGGGGGCAACCTCGCGTTCTTCGGTGCGAATGGCTGCTACTGGCGGGTGCGGATCCCGGACTCGGGTGCCGACGCCGGCAAGCTCGTCACTTGTTACAAATCGGCCGCATTGGACCCGGTGAAGGATTCGCCGCAAACAACTGCACGCTGGCGAGACGCTCCGTACCCGAAGCCGGAGAACATGATCATCGGGCAGCTATACGACGCTTTCCCAGCTGCTGGAGCAATGGCCATTCGTGATCCTGACTTCTTCCTCTTCGCCGATACGGGAGCTACCAAAGGCTCCAAGTACCCAGGACTCATCGGGCCGGAAACCGATCGCTACTACGACGTGAAGACAACACCACGGCCAATTCAGATTCCGGCACTCAGCGAGTTTGACTCACGCGGGAAGAAGACCTGGTCGACTGTTACCTACTACTCAACAGACAGTGGGGCCGGTGTGTTCGCCACTGGGACGATGGGCTGGGTTCGCGCACTGCCCCGTCCAAACAAGATCCCAGGGGTTCCGGCCGAGTCCACAGCGTTCGCAAAGCAGGTCACGCTCAATGTGCTCAGAGAAATGGCGAAGGGTCCGCTAGGCAAGTCGAACCCGGCAACAGATGACAGCAAGGACGTCAATCTTCCGACCACGAACACCACAGGAAGCGCATAGGCGTCAATCAGTTTCAAGCGTCCAACTAGGGTGGAGTCACCCTCGTCAACAACAGATGTGAAGGAGACCCGGTGGCCAGCATCGACGTCGTAATTGCCCGAGAGATCTTGGACTCCCGCGGAAACCCCACTGTTGAGGTGGAAGTGGCCCTCGACGACGGTGTGTTGGGTCGCGCCGCAGTTCCCAGCGGAGCGTCAACAGGTGCACACGAAGCCGTTGAGCTTCGTGATGGCGATGAACGATACGGCGGCAAGGGCGTTCTCAAGGCTTGCGTCGCAGTCGAGGATGAGATCTGTCCCGAGATCATTGGCATGGATGCCACCGATCAACGATTGATCGACCAAGCCATGATCGATCTGGATGGAACGCCGAACAAGGCCCGCCTCGGGGCAAACGCGATTCTTGGAGTCTCGTTGGCGGTGGCTCGAGCGGCAGCGCTGTCCGCCGATCTCGCGCCATTCCGGTACCTCGGAGGACCGAACGCCCACGTGCTTCCGGTTCCGATGATGAACATCCTCAACGGCGGCGCTCACGCTGATTCCGACGTTGATATTCAGGAGTTCATGATCGCTCCGATCGGTGCGCCGACGTTCAGTGAATCCGTCCGTTGGGGTGCTGAGGTCTACCACGCGCTGAAGTCCGTGCTGAAGGCAAAGGGGTTCGCGACGGGGCTTGGCGATGAGGGTGGCTTCGCTCCCAACCTTCCGAGCAACCGTGCAGCACTCGAATTGATCGCTGAGGCAATTGCCACAACCGGGCTGACTCTGGGATCCGATGTTGCGCTGGCACTTGACGTCGCGGCGACCGAGTTCTACAACGACGGTTCCTACACATTCGAATCAGAACCCCGCTCGGCGGAATGGATGACGGCGTACTACGAAAGTCTGGTTGAAGATTTCCCGCTCGTTTCAATCGAAGATCCGCTCGACGAGAATGACTGGGATGGGTGGGGTCACATCACCCGAGTACTCGGCGACAAGGTCCAGATTGTCGGCGACGATCTGTTCGTCACGAACCCAGCTCGCCTGCAGCGGGGAATCGACGAGGGTGCAGCTAACGCCCTACTCGTGAAGGTCAACCAAATCGGCACTCTTACCGAGACATTGGATGCGGTCGCGCTGGCCCAGCGCAACGGCTATGCCGCGATGATGAGCCACCGTTCCGGCGAAACCGAAGACACCACGATTGCTGATCTTGCGGTGGCCACGGACTGTGGTCAGATCAAGACTGGCGCTCCTGCTCGGTCAGAGCGTGTGGCCAAGTACAACCAACTGCTCCGAATTGAAGAGGAACTCGACGATGCGGCACGTTATGCCGGCGCGTCAGCCTTCCCACGACTGCGAGTCTGAGCGACCCTAGGGAACATGCGTGGCTTGACTCGATCTCGGGCGGACTCTTCGGAGTCCGCAACCGGGTCCGCCATGCCTGCTGAACGTGTTGACGGTGCACGCCGGTCCTTTGTTTCGGGTCGGACGGCAATCCTGATCGGCATCGGGGTGATTGCGGTCATCCTTCTTGCCCTGCCGCTGCGTGAGTATCTGGCGCAACGTTCGGAGATCAACTCGGCCTCGCAGAAGATGTCCGATCAGCAAGCCAAGGTTGATTCGCTCCAGCAGCAGGTCGACCAGTGGCAGAAGGAGGACTACGTCCGCGGGCAAGCACGCGAGCGGCTCCACTTCATGTTGCCGGGCGAGATTGGCTACAAAGTGATCGACCCGGGTTCGACGGAGAACAAACTCGCCGAGCATGCTCCGCAGACGGATGGCCCGAGCGGGCCTTGGTACGACCGGCTCTGGCGCAGCATCAGGGCCGCAGAACGTACCGACAGCTAACCTTCCCCCGTGACATCGGAACCGGCAGTCGTTGATGCTGACCTCGAGATGCTCGCCGCCCAATTGGGGCGCGAGCCCCGTGGTGTGTTGCGGATTGCCGCCAGATGCGGTGACGGATGGCCTGCGGTTGTCGCAACCGCGCCCCGTTTGCCTGATGGAACTCCCTTCCCGACCTTTTACTACCTCACCTGCAGGCGGTTGAACTCCGCGCTGTCGACGCTGGAGTCCGAGGGCTACATGCGTGACTACGCAGACCAACTCGCACAGGGCGGCGAACTTGCCGCGCAGTACCTAGGGGCGCACCAGGCATACCTCGCTGATCGTGAATCAGTGGAAGTTGTTGACGAGATCGTGAACTACTCCGCTGGCGGAATGCCGGACCGAGTGAAATGTCTGCATGCCCTCGTCGGGCACTCGTTGGCGGCGGGACCGGGCGTGAATCCGATTGGAGATCTGGCATTGGCGGAAGTTGAGCGCCGTGGGCTCTGGCCACATCCCGGTCCGTGTGTTTCACCTGAGGTCGGCCTGTGACCAGGGTCGCCGCGATCGACTGCGGTACCAATTCGATCAGGCTGTTGATCGCAGACGTTGACGTGGCTTCATCGCAGTTGACCGACGTTGTGCGCCTGATGGAAACTGTGCGACTTGGTGAAGGCGTTGACCGAACTGGTGAATTTTCAGCGGCGGCCTTGGAACGCACTTTCGCAGCGTGTGACCGGTACGCAGATCAGATCCGGACGCACGGCGTTAGCCAGGTCGAATTTGTTGCCACGTCAGCGAGCCGTGATGTCAGCAATCGAGACGAATTCGTTAGCGGCGTGAATTCGCGCCTGGGGGTTCCTCCCAGCGTGATCACCGGCGAACAGGAAGCGCAGTTGAGCTTCGCTGGGGCCGTGAAAGCCCTCGGTGGTCAGATCGGCACCGAACAAGCGTTAGTGGTCGACATCGGCGGCGGTTCCACAGAGTTTGTGCGGGGTTCAGTCGCTCGTGGTGTGTCGGCTGCCCACAGCGTCGATATTGGTTGTGTGCGCATGACCGAGCGCCACCTGCGCGACGATCCGCCTTCGTATGAGCAAGTCATTGCGGCGACCGCGGATATTGACGCGGCGATTGCGGCCGCCGACGCTCAGGTCGACTTTGGGCTCGCCCAAACGCTGGTCGGGCTTGCTGGATCCGTGACCACGGTTGCCGCACTTGCACTTGGGCTGGAGGAATACGACGCGAACGTGATCAACGGGAGTCGGGTCTCGGCGGCCGATGTGGATTCGATCGCTACATCCCTGCTGATGATGAAGCGCACAGATCGCGCACGACTCGGTGTTATGCATCCGGGTCGAGTTGACGTCATTGGCGGCGGCGCGTTGGTGCTCGATCGAATCCTCAAAGCCACTGGGCTAGCCAGCGTGCTCGTGAGCGAACACGACATCCTTGATGGAATCGCCTGGTCGCTGGCCGATGGATCTGAAGTCGCATAGTCTGCCGCTCGTGAACATCTATGCAGTGACCGTGGTCGGTCATGATCGTCCGGGGATCGTTGCGGACGTCACGGGAGCACTGGCAACGCACGGCGGAAACATCGAAGACTCGTCGATGACGCTATTGCGGGGCTACTTTGCGTGGACCCTGGTTGTTGCACTTGATACGGACATCGCAACCATCGAGTCCACATTGGCTCCTTTGGAGCAAACACATTTGAAGATCGCAGTTGTGGAGCTCACGCAGGAGGTAGGCGGCTCGCAGACCGCAACTCACTGGCTCAGCGTCCACGGCTCGGACCGCCCGGGAATTGTGTCCGCAGTGACGGCTGTGGTGGCGGGGGTTGGAGGCAACATCACCGACCTGACCACGCGGCTCGCGGGAACGCTTTATGTGGTGCTCGCCGACGTGTTCTTGCCGCCAGGGGTTGATGTTGAATCGCTGACGCAGCAGTTGCTCGATGTCGCCGCCGAACTCGGCGTTGACGTGTCGTTGCGGGTGGCCGACAACGACGACGTGCTGTAGCCACCGATGTCACCTGAGTTGTTGGCGCAGTTGGCACTCGCCCTGCCGGCCGGCGATGTGCGGTCGGCGGTGCAGGCGCCACACCCGGTGCTCAGCACCCGCTGCGCGGAGGTGGACCCATGTGATCCCGCAACAGTGGCCCTGGCGGCGGACCTGCTCGCGACCATGGCGGCGGCACCGGGTTGCGTGGGGTTGGCCGCGAACCAGATCGGGGTTGGCCAGCGAGTTTTCAGTCTGGACGTTTCCGAGCATCCAAAGACGAGAACCCATCACGGTCGATTCGTCCTCGTGAATCCGGTTATTGAGCAGGCCTCCCGCAATGAGAAGGCGAGGGAGGGGTGCCTATCCGTTCCGGACTTCACTGGAGACGTAAAGCGGGCAACTCGCCTCACGGTGAGGGGCTGGGTGCCAAGCAGTGGAGTTGAAGTCGTCATCACCACGGATGCATTCGAGGCGCGGGCAATCCAACACGAGGTCGATCATCTCGACGGCCTTCTGTTTCTGGATCGTGCTGCTGGTGCGCACGCGATTCACGCGCGGCAGAATTACCTCTAGTAACGGTGACCCGACGCGGTTGCGAGACTTTGTTGCTAGCGTCACCGCGAAGGCCCAGGTGGTGGAACAGGCAGACACGCTCGGCTTAAACCCGAGTGACTTCGGTCGTACGGGTTCAAGTCCCGTCCTGGGCACTGAGTGCGCACGATGCTGTCAGCGGTGAGACGGATTAGGTTCGCGCTGTGTCTACCTCGTCCACGCCAACGTCAAGGAGCAGCTGCCAGGCAGACGTCACCGCGGAAATGAGTGTGAAGAATGCCATCATCACCAGCAGCGGGAAGCCGGCCTGCAGCCCTGCCGCGAGGATGACGCCGATGATTCCGACCGCTGAGAACAACCCGAAGCCGAGAAGGATGTTCTCCTTGGACCAGCGGGCACGCCCACCCTTGCTGGACAGCCAATTGGTGATCAGCGCCACGACGGCGAAGAAGACGACCGCCATGCCGAGAGCGAACGGGTCCTCTTGGGGAATCTGAAAAGCGATCGCGATCTCGATGAGTAGGACGAACTGGCTAAATGTTCGGAAGGCACTTGTGCGCAGCTCGGGACGTTCAGCGCTCATGATCGTTCTCAGGTTGAAGGACACAGCCACGAAGAGCAGGCCGGACAGCGTCGCCCCTACCTCACCGACCAGCACCCACAGGCCCTGCCACGTCTGAAGTGTCTGTGCGTAGGTCTGTGGATCCACGAAACGTGATGCTAGCGCCGAAGTTGGCCGTCAAGAGGTAGATCCGGTGCCGTGTGGTTGCCCAAGATGCGGCGTGGTGAGTGCGGATTTTGCTAAACGTGAGATTTGACTGTTGATCCGGGTGAATAGAGATGGCGAGAATTGGGTTACCGTATGGAGAAGTGGCAATTCGCCACCTTCGGCTCAGGTCAGTTTGTCTGGCAGCCACATCTGCAGGAGGCACGACATGGCATCGCGTAACCCCATCATTCGTCGCGCGGAAGACCAGTACGCGAAGGATTACAGCGGGCCCGGTTTCGCGGCGGTCAACACTGGGTCCGGTCAGGCAGGCGCACAGCCAGGCCAAGCTCCGGCAGCACCCGGCTCAGTTCCACCGCCGCCGCCTCCGCCCGGTTCCTCAGCGGCACTGAACGAGATGTACGCCGCACCTGCACGCGCGGGTGCCAGCGGCGCCCCGATGACGATTCACGACGTCATCATGAAGACCACCCTCAACTTTGCGATCTTGTTTGTAGGCGCACTGTTCGGCTGGTTCACCGCTGTCTCAATGCCGTACATCTGGATCGGCGCTGCGCTTGTCGCGTTCGGCTTCGCGATGGTCAACATCTTCAAGAAGCAGATCAGCCCGGTGTTCGTGATGCTGTACGCGCTCGCAGAGGGTGTTGCCCTCGGTGGGATCAGTTACTTCTATCAGTCGTACGGCGAGGCGAATGGTTACGGCAACCTCGTTCTGACAGCCGTCGTTGCGACGTTCATCGTTTTCGTCGTCATGCTCACGCTTTACACAACGCGCATCGTCAAGGTCACCAACCGTTTCAAGAAAGTCATGATGGTGGCGTTGATCTCTTACCTCGCCTTCGCTGTCGTTAGTTTCATTGCCGCACTGTTCGGCGTTGGCGGTGGCTTCGGATTCTTCGGAGTCGGCATCATCGGTGTCGTCTTCTCGGTGTTCGTCGTCATCCTCGCGGCGTTCTGCCTGTGCCTCGATTTCGATGCGATCGAGCAGGGCATGCGTTACGGCGTTCCGGAACGTGAGTCATGGCGCATGGCGTTCGGCCTGATGGTCACGCTGGTGTGGCTGTACCTGGAAATTCTGCGGCTGCTAGCGATTGTGGTTGGTCGTAACTAGCACCTCGCTCACCTGTGAGGCGTGACTAGATCGGAGACCGTGATGTCGGCTGCAATCGAGATGGCGCCTGGGGTATTTCGTATCCCGACCATGGGCGACTACATCAACACCATTGCGTTCGTTGAAGACGACGGTTCGGTGACGTTGGTTGACTGTGGTGTGAAGAAGGCGCCGCCGAAGATCGTTGCGGGGCTCGCGGCAATGGGCAAAGCCCCAGCGGACGTGCAGAAGATCGTGCTGACGCATGCGCACAACGATCACGCCGGGGGTGCGGCGGAAATGGTTCGCCGCACCGGTGTCGAAGGGGTCGAGGTCCACTCTGAGGATGCGGAGTTTGTTGAGGCCGGATCTTCTGCGCCGCTCGACGAATCGATGGTCAGTGGCCGCGTGCTCGCTCGCCTTCCCTTTGGTGGGTTCGAGGCTGTGTCGGTGAGTAGGCAACTCACGGATGGAGAGTTGATCGATGTCGCCGGTGGGATCACGGTGCATCACACGCCGGGCCATTCACCGGGGCACATCTCACTGCGCCATGAGACGACAAACCTGCTGATCACAGGCGATGCAATCTGGAACATGGCTTCGCGGATGACGTGGCCGGTATCGACGTTCTGCACCTCGCACAAACTCAACCGAAAGTCAGCACACGTGCTCGGTGAACTCGACTACGACATCGTCGCTTTCACCCATGGTCCGCACATTAATTCTGGCGCGCGTGATGCCGTTCGTGGTTTCCTCAAGCGCAAAGATGCGTGGTGATGGCGCTCGAACGGGAGGGTAGGCGATGACTAGAGCGGGTTCCGCTCGCCGCGTCGCTACTGCTGCGGCGTACGGCGGGGGCGGACTGGTCGGTTTTGGCGCTGCCGCTGCGGGCCTGCTCGTGGCAGAGGGTTTCTTGGCTCGTCGCACATTTGGTCTGCGAAAAGAATCCGCACCGTATGCCGATGGCTATTACGGCCCGAAGCGCCGTGGAACCTCCTTACGATTCGTAATGCTCGGCGATTCAAGTGCGGCTGGCCTTGGTGCCGATGGCCCACTCGAGACGCTGGGTGCAGTGCTGGCTCAGGGGCTGGTTGAGGCCGCCGAGCGGCCTGTCAGGTTTGTCAACGTGTCTACGGTCGGTGCGCGCAGCGCGGACCTTGAGTCTCAAGTGACGCGGGCACTCATCCTCAAGCCACACATTGCGGTCATCTTGATCGGCGGCAATGACGTGACCCACCTGACTCGGCCACAGACCGCCGTTCGCGACTTGGGTCAGGCTGTTGCCCGGCTCGTCGATTCCGGCTCCGAGGTTGTGGTGGGAACCTGTCCCGACCTCGGATCCGTTAAGCCGATCCGCGAACCCCTGCGCACCGTGGCTCGGCGGCTATCGAGGCAGCTCGCTGCGGCGCAGACGATTGCGGTCGTGGAGGCCGGCGGCAGGTCTGTTTCTCTCGGTAGCCTTCTGGGCCCGGAGTTTTCGGAGTTCCCCGAAGAAATGTTTGCCCACGACCAATTCCACCCCTCCTCGCGGGGATATGCGATGGCTGCGCAGGCAATTCTCCCGTCAGTGCTCGATTCCCTTGGTCTTCTACCACCGGATGAGCGAGTTCCGGACGAACGCCTCGGCGACGCCCTTCTTCCGGTTTCGATTGCCGCGGTGTCGGCCGCCGATGCTGGTGGAACCGA
>ERZ795062.1106-NODE-1106-length-19969-cov-47.047755_pt1 | contig 19969 bp, 14 predicted proteins | sample MGYA00375146_ERZ795062 | MGnify/ENA primary metagenome ERZ795062 (study PRJEB30191, sample SAMN05720281) | activated sludge metagenome | isolation source: Anaerobic digester | place: USA | collected 2015-07-16 ... | reverse complement strand
CTTGCCGTCGCCCATGTAGATATGTACAAGACCTTTCATGTTTTCTTTCCTTTCCCGGATGGAATATTCGAAATGTCCTGGTGACCCGATGTGTTCAATACAGCATTCCGCTGTCCCATACATCGGGACCGGCCCTTAAACCAGGCCTGTCGGGACACGAAAAAGCCCCCCGACAGAAGGTCAGGAGGCTCAAAACATAACCGGATACTTTTCAGCCATCCAACACACCCCCTATCTCTCGTAGAGTTACGGTGTTGATGCACAGGCAGGTCTTCTGGCTCAAGCGTCATCGCTCTGCCACCCTTCCCGGTTTCCCAGTGGTTATGTGACAGAACTCTTCTAATACAGCGGCGGGACCGCGCGGGATTCTCACCCGACTTCCCTGTTCGAGCTTACGCTCTGCACCGGCTTTGCAGCCGGATACCTGTACATGTATATTAAGTTTTCATTCCAACCAATAGTTTACAACAATCCGCCCCGGTTTTCAACCATGCATTTTGATATTTTTCAGAACACCGTTCACGGTTTCACGGCTCAAGTATCCTTATCACGTTGACGACCTCTTTCACTGACTTCATCTGCTTCAACGCGGCGATCCTTTCCGCGAGGCTCGATTCGGTCATCCTGGAAGTCGTGAATGCCAGTTCGTCGTCGATGCCCTTTATATCGGCGCGGACATGATCCACCTGGCCGAACAGCCTCTCGATATCTGCAGCTGCTTCGGACCTGTCCCTGGCTTTCGCCCTGACAAGGCACCTGGTCACGCTGTCGCCGAAAGGCACCATGTTGTCCGTCTCCCTGCGCTGCCAGACCATCTTTGTACGTTCGTTATGCTTCACGATATCGATCACATCGGCCACAACTGCGCTTGCCGTGGGCAGCTTGCCGGCTCCTCTCCCATAGAACATGGCGTCCCCGATGGCATCGCCGCTTACGACGATGGCATTGAATACGTCTTCGACACCGGCAAGGGGATGTTCCCTGCTGACGACTGCGGGCGATACGCGCGCAAAGATCCTGTCCCCCTCTCTCCTGCTGACCGCTATCAGTTTTATCACCGAATCCATCGCTTCAGCATACAGCATATCCGCAAGCGTTATCCGCGATATGCCCTCGGTGTGGATCCTGCTGCAGTCCACGTACTCATTGAACGCAATGGAAGAGAGGATCGCGATCTTCCTGCATGTGTCATGCCCTTCGACGTCGGCAGTCGGGTCCGCTTCTGCATAGCCGTTCTGCTGCGCATTTTTCAGGGCTTCCTCGAAGCTGCAGTTTTCCCTGCGCATCTTCGTGAGTATATAGTTGGTGGTACCGTTCAGTATTCCCGTGATGCCGTTTATGACATTGGCGGCAAGGCACTGGCTCAGGGGCCTGATTATCGGTATGCCTCCGCCGACGCTCGCCTCGAACAGGTAGCTCACACCGTTGTCGGCCGCCAGCTTGAGCAGTTCAGGTCCGTGGACGGCAACAAGTTCCTTGTTCGATGTAACGACATGCTTGCCTGCGCTGAGCGCCCTTATGGTGAATTCCCTGGCAGCGCCGGTGCCGCCTATGGTTTCCACGACGATTTTTATCCCGGGGTCGCCGAATATTTCCCCGGGGTCCCTGGTCATGAGTTCACGGTCAGGGCTGTCCGGAAAATCCCTTATATCGAGTATCTTCCTGACCCTGATCTGTTCCCCGGCCCTGTCCGCTATGCTCCGGCCGTTTTTCCTTATCACTTCGGCCACGCCCGAGCCGACCACTCCGTATCCAAGTATCGCTATATCCATGGTATCAGCCTCCTTATGTCAGTCCCTCGCAAGTATCTGCTGTTTCCGGACTCCTTCTATCTCCGCGATGAGCTGCATCAGTTCATCCAGGTCCATCGTCATGCCCGTGGTGGAAATGGATATGGTAACGTCCGCAAGGCCGTTTATCGGCACATTCTGGTTTATCGTGATGATATTCGCCCTTGCCTCGGCGATCTTGTTTATGATCCTTGAAAGGATCCCCGAGAAATCCTCGACGGCAAAGTACAGCGTGATCACCCTTCCCCTGGAAGTCTCATAGAACGGGAACACATGATCCCTGTACTTATAAAAAGCGCTCCGGCTCAAGCCCACCGCCGAGACCGCCTCATTCACGGTCCTGGCTTTACCGGAACTCAGTAGTTTCTTCGCTTCCGTCACTTTCGTGAAAACCTCCGGAAGGACCGCACTGTCCACCAGAAGGTAAGTCGATTTGTTATCCATCTCACTCCTCCGGCCATGTTGACTGCCTTCACCTGTCCACCACTGGCGCACATTTGTGCTTCGTTTGTGTAATATTAGCACATATTCCGTTTAAAATCAATATGTAAAATAAAAAAGGACCGGCTGGATGCCGGTCCTTTTCCATCCCGGGCCTGTCCTGCCGGCCACGCCATGCAGCCGCGGCATGCGGTCCTTTTATCCTATCCCTTTTCCGGTCCCGTCTCCGATCCGGTCCCGCTCCCGCCAACATCGCCGTATACGACACGGGTCCGGTTGTTTTTGACGAACGACTGCTCCCACCTGGATACATATTCGCCCATGCACCACTCGGCCATTATCACGGCGCTGCCTTCCTCGAGCAGGATCCTGGCCAGCGGCTCATCCGCCAGTTTCTTCCCCTCGATGGAATACAGCAGGATATGGCTCCTCGTCAGGACGACCGCCAGGTCCCTGTTGGGCGAGGTGTAAATATCGATCGCGTTCGGAAGCTTGTCCTTCATTTCCTTCCATGGTACGTGGAGCACATCATAAGCGACCATGTTAGACGGCGGTATGAGGTTCAGGTTGAAATCCATGTATGGCAGGTTGCCCTGGCGGTCCGGATCGATCCTGCCTTTGAAGAACCAATGGCCTGTTTTCCTGTAGAGCGCGAAGTTTTTCTGCTGTTCGTCATCATCGAGGATCACTATCCCCTCGTATCCTGAATTGATCAGCACTTCCGTTATGGCGTTCTCCATCGCCATGGTCCCGTTTTCTCCTGCCATGTCGGGTATCTTTATGCCGTCGACGTTCATCAGGTTATCCACGGGCAGGGTCCTGAGATTCTTTTCATAAACCGCGTCCGCAGTGTCGCTGCCCGTATCGTAGATCGTGTTTTCGACACAGGCGTAATCGTTGCCCACGTATATGATCGCCCTGCGTATCCTGGTCTCCATCCTTCCCGAAACATTTTCAGAGACAGCCGACGAAGATCCTGATGCAGCCTTGCCTGAAGTGTTCGTGACCTTGAAGGCACGCAGAGTGTCCTCGATCCCCATCGGCCCCGGCTTCTTCTCCACCAGCAGCTTCCAGAACCCGTCCATCCTCGGCAGGTATATATCGTTGGCATAGAGCACGGGCCTGATCTCACCGTTTACGCATGATATCCAGTATGTCCCGTACCTGTAGTCCCCGGGCCCGTCCGAAGTCTGGACCGGTATGCGCACGCCCAGCAGCAGCCCCGAGCGGACAGGCTGCTTTTGCGCTATCGCTTCCTGCGCCTCTGGTCCGAGTGTATCCTGCACTGCTGCCTGCTGTACGGCATCGACATCGTCGGATACCTTTCTCATCACGTAGTAGTGGTCATCGATGACCGCGATCTTTTCACCATTCGAGTCTATTATGAATTCGAACAGGAAGCTGTCCTTCGAATAGACATTGACAACGAGTATCTCGTTGTTTCCGTAATCCAGGTTGTTCAGGATGTCCCAGTTCCTGTGGAGGAAATACTCATGCACTTTGACCCGCTTGATTTTATAACTGATACCTGTGAAGACCTGGCCGGCATAGAGCATGGTGTCCCGGGTGAAACCGACCTTCTCCCCGGTCAGGCCGTCAGCCGCATCCGACACGGCGGTTGCATCGCCCGTAATGCGTCTTTCCAGTACCCATGTGCCTGCCGCAGGCACGGCCATGTTGATCGGGCTTATTATCCTGTCCGTGCTTTCCGGCACGGTCTGTGAGCACGCAGACAGCGATAAAGCCAGCGCCAGCAGCAGCACAAGGATGCAGTGCCTTTTCCCCATCATGCAGCACCACCTTCCATGACACAGGGTATCCGTATCACGACTTTGGTTCCCTTTCCTTTCCTGCTGTAAATGTTGAGGCTCCCGCCCATCATCCTGACTATCTCGTCGCATATGGACAGGCCAAGGCCGCTGCCAAGGCTGCTGTTCTTCCCCTTGAAAAATTTATCCTTTATATACGGCAGTTCATCAGCCGGGATGCCGCAGCCCGTATCGCTCACGGTGAAGATCACCTCTCCGCCGCTGACCACGGTCTTGAACAGGACGCTCCCGCCGGCCGGCGTGAACCTGAATGCGTTGTCGAGTACATTGATGATGACCTGCTTCAGCCTGTTGCCGTCACTTACTATCTCAGGCAGTTCTCCTTCCACCTCGACGCTGAAATGGAGCCCGTCCCTGGCAGCCCTCGGTGCAAGCTGCCTCCCGACCGTGTCGACGAATTCCTCCAGCTGGACGCTTTCCTCTCTTATCGTCAGCTTGCCTGTGACAAGCCTTGAGAAGTCAAGCAGCTCCTCGACCATTGCCGTGAGCCTGTCGCACTCGTTTTCGATTATGTCGAGCCCTGTTTCGTGCAGTTCCCTGTCCTCATCCCTGACTTCTTTCAGAGTCACGGCCCAGCCCTTTATCGAAGTGAGGGGCGTCCTGAGTTCGTGGGAAATGGAGGATATGAATTCATTCTTCATCCTGTCCCTTTTTTCTATTTCCTCTGCAAGGTAATTCAAAGTATCGGACAGCCTGCCGATCTCATCATTATATGTTTTGGAACTCCTCGCCCGGAAATCCCCCGCTGCCATGCGGGCGGCCGCGTCCGTCACGCGCCTGAGGGGGTTGACGATGGTATTTGAGAGCAGGAAACTCAGCAGCATCGACATTACTGCGACCACTGCCCCTATGATGATAAATATCTTTGAGACCGACCTGACATCTTCGTCCACGCCCCTGAGCGAACTTATGAACCGCAGCACTCCCACCGTTTTTCCGTCTGCCGTGAGCACAGCCGACACAGCCATCACTCCGTAGCTGTCGTACGGCACCTTTCCGGTCCATGCCCCCCTGCCTGTTTCCAGGGCTTTTTCCACATCCGGCATCCTCACGCCATCATCCGGCATGTAGCCTATGGAGTCCATGAGCACCCTGCCGTCGGTATCGATGATCTGCACCTGGGCCGACGTCTGCCTCCAGAAAGTGTCCACGTTGTTCATCACGTTCTCTTCGAGGGAAGCATCGGAAAAGTACCTGGAATACATCTCGCAGGCTACCTTCAACTGGTTGTACAGGCCTGCTTCCAGGTTGTTGTAGTAGTTGACGCGCACGATGTTGATGATCAGCGCTTCCATCACAAGGACCGTCAGCAATATGATCAATATGGAACCGAAAGCTATCCTGCTCCTGATACCAAGACTCATCCTGGATCCTCCCCGGGACCCGTCATCTGTCACACCACCTGTAGCCGTATCCCCATACGGTTTCGATATACTTGGGCTTTGAAGGGTTGTCTTCTATCTTCTCCCTGATCCTTCTTATGTAAACATCCAGAGTTTTGAGATCGCCGAAATAATTCTTTCCCCACACTGCGTTGAAAAGCTCGTTTCTGCTCAGCGCCCTCCCGACATTGGACATGAACATCTTCAAAACGGCGAATTCGGTCGGCGTCAATTCTATTTCAACGTTGTCCTTGTAGAACTTCTGCGATTTCAGGTCCATTACGAGGTTTTTGTACACGAGCGGCTCATCGTCCGGCGCTTTCATGCGTTCGATCCTTCTGAGCACGCTGTTTATCCTCGCCGTCAGCTCCCTCGGGTTGAACGGTTTGACCATGTAGTCATCGGCGCCTATTTCGAGGCCGGTGATCCTGTCTATGTCCTGGCCCCGGGCAGTGAGCATGATAATGATGAGTTCCGGCATCTCGTCGCGAAGTTTCCTGCACACCTCGAATCCGTCGATGCCGGGCAGCATCACGTCGAGCACCATGACCTCCGGCCTGCATGCCCTTGCCATTTCCAGGGCCATTTCCCCGGTCTCGGCTTCAAGGACCGCAAAACCGCTTCTTTCCAGGTTTATCGTAATGAATTTCCTGATGGATGCTTCATCTTCGACTACCAGTACCTTGGTTTTTGCCTCGCTCATTATTATGACCCCGTTTGCATGATGACAGATAAAACAAACCGATACCCTTATTCTACAATATTTTCATCCATTGTTCCATGGGAACCCCTATAATTCGATTTTATGCAGGTTTTGCCTGATCCTGGCCTGCATCTTCCAGGAAAGCATGGACCCGTCGCCCGTTCAGGAGATCATCCTGGATGCGCCGGCTTTCTGCCGCCGCACCTCATCGGCCGTCCGGTATATACAGGTGAACAGATCGCCGTCAACGGCGTCCGAGATAAGCATTTCGAAAACCCTGACAAAGACATCCTGCGAAAGCCGGCATGCCTCGTATTCGTCTGCGCAGTTGAGAAGCAGGTAATTGTAGACAATGCGCTGATGTGGAGCCGTCAGCTCTTCAAAGGCTTTGACGTTGCCGTTCCTGGCCATTTTCAGCAGTTGTCCTTCCCGCTCGTTCATGTTCCCGCATCCTCCATAAATAATCATACGATTTTATCGAAAATAATAATTTAATAATTGGTTAAAATTTTCATTTATTACAAATCACATGATATGTCAAAATTTTACTTAATTATGCAATTGTGCTATTATAGGTATTAATGTAAAAAAACAATGCCTGATTCGGCGCCTGGGAGATCAGGCTCCACGACATGAAGAAGTGTTGACCGTAAGCTGCCAATAAAAAAGAGGGAGAATCATCTTCTCCCTCTTTCGCATTCTTTCCGGTGTTTTCGTGTCCGGCGCGCTTCCACACGCATGCCTGGCCGGGATACATCCGTTTTTCGCCCCGGTCACTCTGTCCTGATTGCCTCCAGCGCACTCAGCTTCATTGCCCGCCTTGCCGGCATGAAACCTGATATTATGCCGACCAGCGTGGCAAAGACCAGCGCTGCGAGGGCAAGCCACGGCGGTATCAGCGAAACGATGTTGTCCGATGGATCGCCGTAATAGTATCCGCCTCCGAACAACCCACCTGCATAGCGGTTCAGGAGCGCCGAAGCCCCGTAGCTGAAGCCCACTCCGAGCAATCCTCCAATGAAGCCGATCAACGCGGCTTCGAAAAGGAACAGGTTCCTTATGTCGCCGAGCATGCAGCCAAGGACTTTCATGACGCCGATCTCCCTGGTCCTTTCATATATGGACATCACCATGGTGTTCGTAATGCCGATAGCTGCTACGAAGAGCGATATAGCACCAATGCCTCCGAGTACAGTCTGCATCGTGGCCGCAGTCTCCTGCATGCTCTTGAGGATGTCGAGCAGGCTGTAGGTGCCATACCCCATGCTCTTTATCTCCTCCTGCACCCTTTCGACATCTTTCATATCCCTGACCTTGACTTTGACCTGCCAGTAACCCTGGTCCAGCGTGCTTGAACCCCGACCTCCCTGGCTCCGCTCATTTTCCTTTATGATTTTCCTGAGGTATTCTTTATTGACGAAGATCGAGTAGGCTTTCTCATCCTGGGAAGGCTCCAGTATGCCCACACCCTTCACTTTATAGAGTTTTGGCTGCCTGCCGCTTGTCTGGCCGCCTCCCCCGGGTATTCGTTCACCGTAGGTGAAATCGAAGGTCATGACCATCTTGTCATTCAGGACGTCCACTTCAGGCGCAGGCCTTTCACCGTCGATGCCCCCATAGTAGACATATCCTCCAAAACGGCCCCTGGACCTCGGATTATAGAACTGGTAAGGGGTATCTGAACCAAACAGCAGCGATGTCGTGTCGTCTTCGTTGAGCAGCCTTCCCTCCGCGACCTTGAACTCAAAGGCCTCCTGTATTTTGGGATCGATACCGGTTATATTCGCATACATCATGTATTTGCCGGACACCAGTTTCAGAGTAGTCTGGAATATCGGCATGACGGCTTCCACGCCTTCGATGGCCTCGAATTTCGCCACGGCATTGTCGTCAAGTACATTTTCCCTTGAGTAGCCTCCGCCCATGCCGTCCTCTTCCCAGTACCAGCGGTTCACTTCGATCACGTTGAGGCTGCCCATCTTGCTGAGCTGCCGCTTGAAGCTCTCGTTCATACCCAGTCCCAGTGACAGCATGACGACTATGGCTGATGTGCCTATGAGCACGCCAAGGATCGTCAGGATGGACCTGGTCTTCCTTCTCATGAAGTTTCTGAACGCAATCCTTATAGTGTCCCTTTTAGTCATCGAGGCTCAATTCCTTTCTTCTTATGGCCCTTTTCCTGAGGATCGCCACTGCCACGACAGCCGCTATGACGACTGCCGCACCGATCCCGATGTATATCCAGATACTGACTTTCGGAGATCCTCCATCCATACCCGGCATGCCAGGCATATCGACACCGGGGAACATGCCAGGATCGTCGAACGAAGGCTCAGGCATCATCATTTCCATGACGTTGATTTCAAATTCCTTGCGGATCTCGGTAGTTTTCCCGTTGGCATCCTCGAACGCGAACAGTATCGCTCCTTTTTGCATGCCCGGATTCATCGGGATGAAAGTAGCATCAAAGTAATCGGTCCTGCCGGGCTCAAAGTTGCCCACGTAATAGCTGAGACCCTGGCCCTCGAAGTCTCCCTCGACGCTGACCATGAGGTTGTAGAGCGTTGATTTGCCCATGTTGTAGAAGTCCAGGTAAACGGATACGGGCTGCCCCACGAATGTATCGGTCATCATGCTGATGTCACTGGTCACAAGCCTCGGGCTCTGGATCACCCTTACGCTTATGGATTCTTTCGAGGTGTACGGGTTCCCTTTTTCATCCTCGTACTCAAAATTGACCGTCAGCATGTAGGATTTCTGCTCAGCATCCGGTTTTGCCTGGAGCACCAGTTCACGCTCGACGTTCCGGGTCCTTGGTATGCTTTCTATATAGAACGTGTTGCCCGATTCGGTCGGTGTGAACGTACCGTCCTCAGATAATACCGTTACCTTGATGTTGGACACGTCCACGGTCTTGTTGGTGTTGAGGAACGACATTTTCAGGCTGAATTCATCGCCGGCATTCACCGGGAAAGGATCTATCGTGTAATTGTCTATGATGATCCTCGGCACGGTCTTGCCCGCGTCATTTTCAACAAGCACGCCTATATACTGCGTCGCAGTGGATTTTTTGCCTGTTGCGTCTTCGTATTCCACGTTCAGCAAAATAGGGTAATTCTTTGAAGCGGCATCATCCGAAACAAACAGCGTATACGTGACCTTTTCCGACCTGCCGCCGCCGATTTCCCCGATATAGACCGGGTTCACCGATCTGTTGACGATCACGCCGTCGGCGCTCATCGTTACCAGGACGTTCCTTGCCGCTGAATCCCCGTTGTTTTTCAGGTTAAAGCTGACAGTGAACTCCCTGCCGGTGCCTACAGCCTCCCGCGGTGCGGAGACCTGCTCGATAGTGATGTTCGGCCTGGTGCCCCCGCCTTCTCCGGCAGGAATGAATATCCTGTTCTGCTCCGAGTACTTGTTGCCCGCCGAATCAGTGTATTCTAACGATACGGTCAGTTCATTGCTGCCCGCAGCTCCCGACCCCGGCGTCAGCAGGTCATAGGATACTGTCGTCGTGCCGTTGCCGTATATCAGGTCGATATACCTGACATCTGTGGTGTTGTGGAGGCTGTATCCGTCAGTCCTCAGTCCTCCGAGCGTAACTTTTACGTCATCGGCCCTGAGGTTTCCGAGATTTTTCAGCTTCAGTTCAAGGGTTATCACGTCCGAAGCGGCACCTGACTTTTTCACGTTTATGCTCTCGACCGTGATTATGGGACTCCTGTTGTTGTTCGCCACCCTGATATATACGGTCTCTTCGGATGTAAACTGGTTGCCGAACGCATTTTCATACTGCATCCTCAGATTGAGCGGATGTATACCTTCGGGAGCCAGGTTGCCGATCTTGACATCGAATACTACTTCTTCCGAGTCATTCCCGTTTATGCCGGAAATGTACCGGTCCATGTCATAGTAGTTTTCAAACACCAGCGGGGTTTTCGATTCGTCCATAAGGTTCAGCGACAGGTCTATGTTTTTAGCCTGGTGTCCGCTCTTGTTTTCGATCCTGTACTTCAGCTTGTATGTACTGCCTGCGTTTATCACTGGCATCTGCCCGGCGTCGACCACCAGCCTGGGAACATACTGGCTCGTATCTGTGGGAGGTTCCTGGACCGGGACAACTTCGGTTACTATGATCCTGCCTGCCTGCGTTTTTTCTCCACTGTCGTCATTATATTTTATAATTATTTTCAACTCGTTCCCATAGCCCTTATAAACCACATTTATAAATGCATCTTCAGTATCATTTGCATCTATCTCATCCAATACCTTTCTTGCTCCGCTATAAACACCGGTGAAAGAAGAGGACCCGTCCACTTCTATCTTTATATCAGTCAATTTATTGTCTGATGTATTTTCCAGTACCAAGCCAATAGTAACAGGCTCATCCTTATTGACAATTGCCCTATTTGCCGTATAACTTCTTATATAGATGGCATTTCCATCACCATCGGCGCCGTACGCCACCGTGCAGCTAAACACCTGCAGGCACAGGATCAGTACTGCTAATGCTATTGTTGTCAGTTTCTTCATTTGAAACCCCCCTGGTATTATTGATCTCGATTTTCTCTATGTTGCCGTCCAGGATGTGGACGATCCTGTCAGCATACCTGGCGATCTGCATGTCGTGGGTCACGATGACCAGCGTCTGGTTGTGTTCCCTCGCCAGCCTGGTAATCAGCTCCATTATTTCCCTTGTCGTCTTCGAGTCCAGGTTGCCCGTGGGCTCGTCGGCGAACACTATTTCCGGCATGGCCACGAAAGCCCTTGCGATGCCCACCCTCTGCTGCTGACCGCCGCTCATCTGGGACGGTTTGTGCTTCTCATGGGTAGCCAGGCCGACAGCTTTAAGCATCTCCCTGGCGATCTTCTCCCTTTTCGCCTTTGGCACACCCTTGAAGATCAGCGGCATGCTGACGTTCTCGAGAGCCGTGAGCATCGGCAGCAGGTTGTAGGACTGGAAAACGAATCCCAGGTGGTCCTGCCGGAACCTGGCCAGCTTTTTCTCGCTCATTTTTTCGATCGCCTGGCCTTTTATCCGGATAGTGCCCCTCGTGGGTTTTTCAAGGCCTGCCATGAGGTTGAGGAGCGTCGACTTTCCCGAGCCCGACGTACCCAAAAGGCACAGGAATTCACCTTTTTTTATGTCCAGGCTCACGTCGTCGAGCGCCACTACTTTTTCTTCGCCGATCCTGTAAACCTTTCTCAGGTTCTTCAGTTCTATTATGTTTTCTGAACTGCCAGCGTTGTTTTTCCTGTCTTCCAAGTCGCTCTCATGCTCCTTTTCTGTATGTGATACAGGCCACAGGAGGCCTGTGCATGGATGCGCGCAATAAAACCCGCAGCCCTGAATCGATTAGACTGCGGTAAATTGCATAATGTTCCATGTGATTTAAAAATTTCTTACTGATCCCTGAACTGGATGTCGCATAAATGCCTGTACACACCATTATACGCATAAAGTTCGGAATGGTTTCCTGATTCGACGATCCTGCCGTCTTCGATAACAAGGATCGTGTCAGCCTTTTTGACCGTCGAGAGCCTGTGGGCAACGACGATGACGGTCCTGTTTTCGGTCAGTTCCTGTATCGCCTGCTGGATCCTGGCTTCTGTTTCGACATCCACCGCAGCGGTAGCTTCATCCAGTATCAGTATAGGGGTATTTCGCAGCACGGCCCTGGCGATCGAAAGCCTCTGCTTCTGGCCGCCGGACAGCTTCATTCCCCTTTCGCCGATCACCGTGTCGTAACCTTCCGGCATCTCCATTATGAATTCATGTGCCCGGGCTATCTTCGCCGCCCTTATGATATCTTCCATGGTGGCGTTTTTGCTGCCGTATGCGATGTTCTCAGCCACCGTGCCGCTAAAGAGGAAAACATCCTGGAGGACTATGCTTATCTGGTTCCGCAGCGACGACAGCGTTAAATCCCTCAGATCCTTCCCGTCAAGCCGGATGCTGCCCGAATCCGGATCATAGAAACGTGCTATCAGGCTTATGATCGTGGTTTTGCCCACTCCCGTGGGCCCGACCAGCGCCACCATTTTGCCTGGCTCCGCCCGGAAACTGATATCCTGCAGCACCGGCACATCATCAGTGTACCTGAAGCTGACATTGTCGAACTCTATCTCGCCCCTGCATCCGGTTATGTCCACGGCATCGGGGCTGTCCTTCACGTCGGGTTCGGTGTCGAGCACCTCGAATACCCTGTCGGCACCGGCTATGGATTGCTGGAGATCTTCCGTGATCCTTGCAAGGTTGCTTATCGGCTGGTAGAAGAGGTTGAGGTACAGCATGAACCCGACGATGTCCCCCACCGAAATTTTATTGTCCAGTGCCAAAAAGCCTCCGAACAACACGACGATCACGGTCCCCATGGAACTTACCGCCTCGACGGTCGGATGGAATATGGCGCTCAGTTTCAGCGCATGCAGGATCGCCTGGGCATAGCTGCCGGCCTTCACCCTTATCCGGTCCTTTTCCCTGCGTTGCTGGTTGAATACCTGGATCTCTTTCATGCCGGAGATATTATCCTGCAATGTGGCGTTGAGTTCGGCAAGGTTCCCCTGTGCGGCGCGGAAATTAGGCCTTACCCTGTTGGCAAAGATCCAGCTGCCCAAAAGCAGGAACGGGATCGGTATCAGTGTCAGCAGCGCAAGCTGAACATTCGTGCTGAACAGCACGACTGCCACGCCTATGACGACAAGGGCATTGCCGAACAGTTCAGGTACCACGTGTGCGATGAACATCTCGAACGTAGCCGTATCATTGACGGTCCTGGACATGAGCTGGCCTGTCTGCTTGTCCTGGTAGAACCTCAGCGACAGCTTCTGGAGGTGGTCATATACCTTGACCCTCATGTCGGCGACGAGGTTCCAGGCGGCTTTGTGGCTCAGGTAGCTGTTAAGGTACCTGAACAGTATCCTGAGGATATATGTTGCAGCCAAAGCCAGCGCTATGATCCTGATGGTTCCGAGCGAAGCTTCGCTGAACCCGTCGGTGAGTATATCGATCAGCCAGGTTATCAGCCTGGGACCTATAAGGTTCAGAACGGTGATAGCCACGATGCTCGCAGCCGATATCACAAGAAGGTGCCAGTAAGGTCTGGAGTATTTTACAAGCCTGATTATGTTTTTCATTTCTCCCTCTCCAGCTTATACATTTAGTGCGTAAAAACCGTGTCGAATAAAATTATACACGCTTGCAGGCAATAAGTTAAGATGCGTCATGCCTTTTAAAAAAATAAGGTGAAATTTTGCTTCACCTTATTTTTTGGAGAATTTGAGATTATGCAGTTATCAGCATATAGTCCATGATCATGTCCAGGAAAGGGTCAGATCTCCGTCAGCCGCATTTGCTGAACCCGCAATGTTTGCAGATCACGCAGCCGCCTTCATGTTCGACGGGATTGCCGCAGTCCGGGCAGTGGGTCATGTGGAGCGTCTCACTGAGGCTGTAGCCCTTGTTGCTTTCGTTGAGTGCGGCCATTTTCAGCCGTACTTCGTCGTATTCGGGAGAATTGCCGGTCGGCCTCGGTATGTAGTCGAGCCTGCCCGCATCTGCTGACATCGACTTTTTGACCACGTCTTTTATTATCTTCGCTTCGCCGTTGCTGAAGCCGTTCCCGTTCCCGTTGCCGTTGCCATTGCCGTTCCCGTTGCCGTTCTGCAGTTTCAGTATCTTTTCTATGAGGCGGCCGATCGCATCAGGACAGGACAACACTTTCAGATCCTTCTGCCTTATGGTCGACGGGCACCTTATGCCTTTGAGCTGCTCCACGATGGATCTCGCATCGATGCCGGACCTCAGCGCGAGCGATACGAGCCTTGCCGTAGCTTCGGACTGCGACGGGCAGCCGCCTGCGCGTCCCGTATTCGTAAATACTTCACAGATCCCGTACTCGTCGTAATTAACAGTTATGTAGAGGTTTCCGCAGCCGATCTTGACCTTTTCGGTGAATCCCGTCGTGATGTCGGGACGCGGCCTCGGCGCGATACCCGGTGCATTCTGCGGGTGTGAAGCTTCGGATGCTGCAGCTTCAGTATTCGGGCTCTCTTTCCCCTTGACCTGGCCGATGTTCAGCACCTGCATCTCCCTGCTGCCGTCCCTGTATATGGTCACGCCCTTGCAGTTTGTCCTGTAGGCAAGTTCGAATACCGCCCTTACATCGTCGCGGGTAGCCTCGTTCCTGAGGTTGACCGTCTTTGACACTGCATTGTCGGTGTATTTCTGGAACGATGCCTGCATCCTCACATGCCACTCGGGAGTTATGTCATGGGCCGTGACGAACACTTCCCTTACATGGGCCGGAATCTCCTCGAACTCGTGTATCGATCCCTTTTTCGCGATCCGTCTCATGAGGTCATCGGAATAGAATCCTTCTTCTTCAGCGACTTTCCTGAAGACCGGGTTGACCTCGACCAGTTCGTCATTGTCCATCACGTTCCTGATATACGATATCGCAAACAGGGGCTCGATGCCGCTGGAGCATCCGGCGATTATGCTCAGCGTCCCTGTCGGTGCGATCGTCGTGGTCGTAGCGTTGCGGACCCTGATGCCGCGGTCCTTGTAGACACTCTTGTCGAAGTACGGGAACACTCCCTTCTTCTCGGCAAGCTCCATGGACATCTTCCGTGATTCGTCCCGGATGAAGCTCATGACTTTCTCGGCAAGCTCGATGGCTTCCTCTGAATTGTACGGAATGCCGAGCTTGCAGAGCAGATCCGCCCATCCCATGACGCCAAGGCCGATCTTTCTCGTACCCCTGGTCATCTCGTCGATCTGCGGCAGCGGATAACGGTTCACGTCGATGACATTGTCGAGGAAGTGCACTGCTTTCCTTACTGTAGTTCTCAGTTTCTCGAAGTCGATCTCCGTCTTGCCGTCGCTTTCCCTCATCATCAGGCTCAGGTTGATGGAGCCCAGGTTGCAGGCCTCGTACGGGAGCAGGGGCTGTTCGCCGCACGGGTTGGTGCTTTCTATCTCGCCCAGTTCGGGAGTCACATTGTCCTTGTTGATCCTGTCGAGGAATATGATCCCGGGCTCACCGTTGTTCCATGCATTGTCAACGATCATGTTGAATATTTCACGGGCGTTTTCCTTTTTGACCGGCTTGTTGGTCCTTGGATCTATCAGGTCGTATTCCAGGCCTTGTTCGGCGGCCTTCATGAACTCTTCCGTCAGTGCGACGCTTATGTTGAAGTTGGTGATGTCCCGGTTGTCCTGCTTGCACGTGATGAATTCGCGGATGTCCGGGTGGTCCACCCTGAGTATGCCCATGTTGGCTCCTCTCCTGGTGCCGCCCTGTTTCACCGCTTCCGTTGCTGCGTTGAACACCTTCATGAAACTGATGGGACCACTGGCCACGCCGCCCGTGGAATTGACCGTCGCGCCCTTGGGTCTCAGCCTGGAAAAGCTGAATCCAGTGCCGCCCCCGCTTTTATGTATGAGTGCCGCGTTCTTGATCGAATCGAATATGCCCTCCATCGTATCCTCGATGGGCAGCACAAAGCAGGCGCTCAACTGTCCGAGAGGCCTCCCCGCATTCATCAGTGTCGGCGAATTTGGCAGGAACTCCAAATTTGCCATCATGTTGTAAAACTCTTTTTCGATTTTTTTAAGTTCCGTGGAAGATACATAAGGCTTGTCTGCCGCCGCTATCGCTTTGGCTACGCGTTTGAACATCCCTTCGGGGTCTTCAAGAAGCTTACCAGTTTCGTCCTTCGCAAGGTATCGTTTTTCAAGGACCTTGATGGCATTCTCAGTTAATTTCATGGCTCGGCCTCCCTGAAAGTAACACAATATTTAGTATAGGTGTATTTTTCCTGGCACTGTATATTGTATCACTTTTGCAAATTCGTCGTCAAGATGGAAATAGGTTTACAGCACACCGGTCATACGGTCATCAATAAAGACGCCTGGCACGCCGGCCAGCCAGCTATCGAGCCGTTTCCACGGTACGATAACTTTCTGGCCGACATGCCAGGCATACTTTCAAAAGCTTGTACTATTCCTTAAAAACCTATTCTGTTTCTTCAGGCAACAGCGCTTCTTCGCTGTAGGTGTTCCTCGCATCCCAGAGGATCCACTCTTCATAACCGGCGTCATACACGGCCTGGATCTGCTGTCTCACCTGTTCCGGTCCGTATTCCTGGTAATGCTTCTTCCCGGTTTTTCTGTCCTTGAGCCATGTTGCGGTGAAATCCTGCAGGTAAGGCCTGACTTTTGCATTGTAGCCTTCCACCTGCGCCAGCCTGTTCCTGCATTTCACAAGAGAATTGTAAACCACTTCATACGGCTTGAGATCAGGAATATCGAACTTCACATTGTTGACTATCTGTCCAAGCGCATAGTGGGATGGATAGACCATCGGTGATATGTAGTCGATGTCCCTGCCTATGAGTTCCAGGTACTGGCCTATGTTTTCCGTATCGTTCGGGCTTTCGAGGATGATGCCGAAAACGTCGGCCGAAATTGGCACCTCCGTGATATGCTGTTTTGCATATGCCAGGAACTCGTTTATAGCCTCGTACTTGGTCTTGTCGTAAGCTGAAAAGTCCATCGTGGTCTTGCCGCCGCCGGGATACCTTACGTAATCGAACTGTATTTCGTCAAATCCAAGCGCCACGGCCTCTTTTGCGATACTTATGGTATAGTCCCAGGTCTCCTTCTGGTAGGGGTTCAGCCACGTGATGCCGTCATTGTCCTTCCACAGTCCGCCATTTACGTGCTTGATGGCCAGATCGGGCCTCTTTGCCGAGTAGACCGGGTCCTTGAATACGACCAGCCTGCCGATCACATATATGCCATTGTCATGGAATTCTTTCAGGACCTTCTCCGGGTTGTATTTCTTTTTCCATGTGTTGTTTTCCCGGACCTCGGGCACCTGCGATTCATAGCCGACATAGCCGTCGTCGTCCTTTATGTCGACCACATAGGCGTTGATCTCGGTAGTGTTGGCCAGTTCCACATAATGTTCTACTTTCTGTGAATTGCCAACGGTCCAGCCGGTCAGGTAAAGTGCCCTGACCTTTACGCGCTCTTCTCCGCCTTCGCCGGCATTATCAGCTTCATCTCCCGCACTCTCTTCACCCGCGGGATCCCCGGATCCTCCCTCCCCGGCCGTCTGTTCTCCCGGTCCTGTCGTTCCCTGGGCCGGGTCTGGAGTTTCTTCGCCGGCATCATCATCCCCTGCCGTGTCCGCCGGATCTGTCACTGGTCCGGCTGAACTGCCGCCATCCCCTGTATTGTCCTGCAATTTATGTCCCGTGCATCCCGTGATCAGTATCACCAGGATAATCAGCATCGATATCAGCCGAGCCGGTTTTCCTATTTTCATGTTTGTGCCCCCCATGTTATCCTTTGTGCGGCTTAAAGTATTTTATGTACACTTGCATATTTTATTATAGGTATTTATTAGACTCAGATATGACTTTTTATTCTAAGCTACTACATAATATCACATAATACAACATATTCCCATTAAAAAAAAGTAAATAAAACAACAGGAAAGGAAATGCATTTCAGAAGAACACGTTGACAAAACCCATGATGAAACCCAGGAGCCCGCCCAGCCAGATAAGGGCGTTCAGTTCCTTCCTCATGAGGGTCGTGACGATGTTTTCAAGTTCGAGCGTCTCGAAATCGTTGATCCTGCTGCTGACCACTTCGGCAATGCCAACTGCATCCAGGACGTCCTCCAGCTTTTTTGTGACTATGTCCTCATATATGTTCCAAAGATATGACTTTATTCCGGGTATCCTTTCCCGGTACCTGGCAATTATCTCCTTCATCGGGGTGTTGATTATCTCTTCGGCTTCGCTGTCGAGGAATTTTTCAATGAGCGGCCTGGACCTGGCGGCAATGAGGTCGTTTATCTTCCTGGCGAATGGCTGTTTCATGGAATTGAGCGCGCCAGCGGTTATCGATTTCAGTATGGGTTTCGTTTTTGCCATTATTTCTTCATAGGCATAGTCGACGATGGTTTTTCCGATATCCTGTTCAACGGCGCGTTTCGTTATGGTCTGTGCCAGGGTGTCTGTTGCATTGTCCAGTTTTTCCTCCAGCTTTTCCTTTTCGACGAACTTTCCGATCACCGAGCCGACCGTTTCATCGGACTTGCTGTACCTGTCGATCAGTTCGTCCAGTTTGCTGCTGAAATGCTCCTTCATGGATCCGGAAAGCAGGGTGGATTTCAGCGTATCTTTATTGATGAGTTCCCGGCTTATGACTTCTCCTATCGAGCTGGCCAGTCTTTCCCTCTCTTTCGGGATAAGGCCCGGTGTGAAAGGCAGCCTGAACCTGCCTATATATACAGGTTTCAAAGGCCGAAACAACATCCTGATCGCCAGGCTGTTCGTTATCAATCCTATGAGTCCGCCTACAAGCGGAGATGTGATAAGTCTGATATCCATATGCTTTCCTTTCTTTGACCTGCCGGATTTTCAGCATATATTACTATTTTATCGCTATTCCGGCAACTTTGCTGACGTATCTGCAAAATTCCGGCAAATCCCGCGGCAGCGCGCCGGAAAGGCGACCCGTGAATGTGCGCGTATCTATTACCGTGCATCCAACAATGTCGCGTATCCATTAATATTAACGAAACAATGCTTTTTTTGTCTTTAAGACGTTTATGTCTTTAGGGCGTTTATTGCCTCAAAATTCCGGTGGTTGCCGGGAACCGGCGAAAAGGTATGGAAGCCTCATGTGCATTATGGTAACATGAAACTGACCGGTATGACCGCTGTACCGGGATAAAGACACGAGTACGGCAGTTACTGCCGCACTTCCCGGACAGACGAAACGTCCGCAACGGTCGGGATATACGTATCAGCCGGGATATCCACACAGGCCGGGATATATGCACCGGCTGGGATATTCGCATCGGCCGGGTTATATGTACCGGCCGGGACATCTGCATCTGCCCGGTTATATGTACCGGCCGAAAAACAAGTAACGAAAGGAGTCAGTTATGATCAGCGTAAAGGGAAAATGGGCGTTAATCACCGGAGCAGCAAGGGGTATAGGCTACCTGACAGCGATCTTCATGGCACGCCAGGGCTGCAACCTTGTGCTGCACAGCAGGTCGAGAGAACATACGAAAAAGGTGCTCTCCGAGGTGAGGTTGCTTGGCGTCGAAGCATACGATGTGGAAGCAGAATTGACTGACGCCGCGGCTATTGAGAAAATGCTCGATGAAATCGAGGTGAAAGGCACCCGGATAGATATCGTTCTGAACAACGCCGGCTTGCAACCCGGTTATCGAACGGACTATTTTGCCACGCCGGTTTCGGATTTCACAACGGCTTTTTGGGTCAACACAATTGCTCCCGCCATGATCTGCTACAGGTTCCTGCCCGGTATGACAGAACGCGGTTTCGGCCGCATCGTCAACACGACCAGCGGTATCCGCAACGAACCTCAGCAGGCCGGTTATTCCGCGGCAAAGGCGGCGCTTGACAAGTTTACCACTGACCTTGCCACGACAGTGGACGGCACTGATGTGATCATCAGCCTTACCGATCCGGGTTGGTGCAGGACCGACATGGGCGGCCGGCATGCGCCCAATTCTCCTGAAAGCGCCCTGCCTGGCGTAGTAGTCGGCGTATTCGTCAATGACAGGAAAAGCGGGAGGCTTTTCCGGGCACAGGAGTTCACGGGGATGACACTGGAGGAAGCCGTACGCAAGGCAGAGAAGATGTAGATAAGCGAATACCAGCTACAGAGGAGTGTCATCGGTCATCCAAACGGGTGATACGCCTCGGTTATAGGCGAATACCAGCTACAGAGGTGTGTCACTGCACCCATTCAAAAGTATGACA
>ERZ795062.1105-NODE-1105-length-19973-cov-10.421378_pt1 | contig 19973 bp, 13 predicted proteins | sample MGYA00375146_ERZ795062 | MGnify/ENA primary metagenome ERZ795062 (study PRJEB30191, sample SAMN05720281) | activated sludge metagenome | isolation source: Anaerobic digester | place: USA | collected 2015-07-16 ... | reverse complement strand
TGGTTGCAAATGCCTTTAAGTCATCTTTGGTTGCAAAGTCTTTCAAATCATCCTTAGTTGCAAATGCCTTCAAATCATCTTTAGTTGCAAATGCCTTCAAATCATCCTTAGTTGCAAAGTCTTTTAAATCATCCTTGGTTGCAAATGCCTTTAAGTCATCCTTGGTTGCAAAGTCTTTTAAATCATCCTTGGTTGCAAATGCCTTCAAATCATCCTTGGTTGCAAAGTCTTTCAAATCATCCTTGGTTGCCATAGTTTCTTTTACATCTTTAATTTCCGTCTGCATACCTTGAACTTCTACATATAACTTTTCTAGTAAATCATACACCTTTTCTTCCATCCTCGGACCCACCTCCGATATATTCCTATCTAGATTATATCATTTATTTACTATAAAACTCAATAAATAAACAAATTTTATAAACTACCAGTATCCCATAAATTGGTAAATTTGATCATAGGTCCCTTCTAATAAAATCTATATTTAGGTTTTAAGATTGGTATCATATTTAATTATATTCCATACGTTAGTGCCAAATATATATTAAAACTAATCTATTCTAACACCATCAGCAATTCTCCTGTCTCTACATTTTGCCCTTCTTTAACCACTATAGATTTAACAGTACCTTCAACTGATGTAGTTACATTGGTTTCCATCTTCATGGCTTCTATTACTGCAACTTGCTGATTTTCTTTTACTTTATCACCTGGTTCTACTAATATTTTAGCTACTACTCCTGGAATACTTGCACCAATTTGAAATTTATCATCCTTATCTGCCATTTGAGTATAGGACTCCTTCTTAACTATATTACTTGCCTCATCAAATATTTTTATAGCTCTTCTACTATCATTAACTTCAAAGTAAAGGGTCCTATATCCCTCATCATCTATTTCCCCTATTTCAAGAAGCTTTATAACCAAGGTTTTTCCTTCTACAATTTCTACTTCTCCAATTTCACCTTCTTTAAGCCCATAGAAGAATATATCACTACCCATTCTACTAAAATCCCCTTGTTCTTCTATATATTTTAAATAATCTTCAAATACCTTAGGATATAGTGCAAAAGATAATATATCCTTTCTCTCTGGATTTATATTATAATTTTCTCTTAAATGCTTTTCTATCTTTTGAAAATCCTCTGGTTCAAGTAATTCTCCTGGTCTACAAGTTATGGGTTCTTCTCCTTTTAATACTAATTTTTGAAGTCTTTCAGGAAAACCTCCTAGAGGCTGCCCCATCATTCCCTTAAAATAGGATACTACTGAATCTGGAAAAGCCATATCCTTTCCTTTATCATAGATATTTTCTGGAGTTAGATCATTTTGAACCATAAATATAGCTAAATCCCCTACTACTTTTGATGTAGGTGTTACCTTTACAATATCTCCAAGCATTTCGTTTACAGTTTTGTACATTGCTTTTACTTCTTCAAACCTATGTCCTAATCCAAAACTTTCCACTTGAGGCCTAAGATTTGAATATTGGCCTCCTGGTATTTCATATTTATATATCTCTGTAGTTCCAGATTTTAGCTCCGATTCAAACTTATTATATATTGGTCTAATATCGCTCCAATAATCTGAAAGCAGCTGTAAATCATCCAAGTTAAGTCCTGTATTTCTATCTGTATATTCCAAAGCTGCAACTACTGAATTTAATGCTGGTTGGCTTGTTAAACCTGCCATACTATTGAAAGCAGTATCTACAATATCTACTCCAGCATGGGCTGCCATCAATACTGTTGCTACACCATTTCCACTAGTATCATGAGTATGAAGATGAATTGGCATGCTAATTTCATTCTTCAATGCTTTGATAAGTTTATATGCTGCATGAGGTTTTAAAAGAGAAGACATATCTTTAATTCCCAATATATGAGCTCCCGTTTTTTCTATTTCTTTTGCAGTCTTTATATAGTAATCTAATGAATATTTATCCCTACTATCATCTAAAATATCTCCAGTATAACATATACAAGCTTCTGCTATTTTCCCTACATTTAATACTTCATCTATTGCCACTTTCATTCCTTCTATCCAATTTAGTGAATCAAATATTCTAAAAACATCTATTCCTCTATCTGCTGACTCTCTTACAAATTCCCTTATAACATTATCCGGATAATTTCTATATCCCACTGCATTGGAGCCTCTCAATAACATTTGAAATAATATATTAGGTATTTTTTCCCTTAAAAGTTCCAATCTAGTCCAAGGAGATTCCTTTAAGAACCTATAGGATACATCAAATGTAGCTCCACCCCACATCTCCAATGAAAATAAATCCTTACCTAATATAGAAGTTGCTTCTGCAATCCTTAACATATCAATGGTTCTCACTCTAGTAGCCATCAAGGATTGGTGAGCATCCCTCATAGTCGTATCTGTCAATAACAAACTTTCCTTATTTTTTATCCATTCAATCAATCCATCAGGTCCATATTGGTCTAATATTTGTTTTGTACCATAAATCTCCCTATCTATTTCCACTATTGGAACTCTAGGAATATTAAAATCTGGTTTGTATCCTCTTGTTTCATTTACAACCTTTTCCCCTATATAATTTAGTACTTTAAGCTCCACATCGGTTTTTGTACTTATTTCAAATAGCTCTGGATTATAGGTAATAAATCCAGTGTCACATTTACCACTTAAAAAATCTTCATGATTTAATACATTTATCAAAAATGGAACATTGGTTTTTACTCCTCTTATCTTTATCTCCCTCAATGCTCTATTAGCCTTTCTGACTGCATCTTCAAAGGTTCTAGACCATGCAGTTACTTTTACCAATAAGCTATCATAATAGGGACTTATAGTTGCACCAGTAAATCCAGTACCTCCGTCAAGCCTTATGCCAAACCCAGAGCCAGTTCTGTATATATCAATAGTACCTGTGTCTGGAGAAAAGTTATTTAGTGGATCCTCTGTAGTTACCCTACACTGAATAGCATATCCTCTTGGCTCCACAGATTCCTGTCCTTTAATTCCTATTTCTTTAGAATCAAGGGAATAACCTTCTGCTATTAAAATCTGGGATTGAACTATGTCTATTCCTGTAACCATTTCTGAAACGGTATGTTCCACCTGTATTCTGGGATTAACTTCGATGAAATAGTGGTTGCCATACTTATCCAATAGGAATTCCACAGTTCCTGCCCCTCTGTAGTTAACAGCTTTTGCAATTTTCACTGCATCATTACATATTCTCTGCCTTAATTCTTCCGTAATAGAAAAAGCTGGAGTATATTCGATAACTTTTTGATGTCTTCTTTGTATAGAACAATCCCTTTCATATAGATGAACTATATTTCCATATTTATCTCCTAATATTTGTACTTCTATATGCTTTGGCTTTTCAAGATATTTTTCAATAAATATATCGTCTACACCAAAGGCCTTTTTGGCTTCATTTTTGGCACTATAATATTCTCTTATTAAATCCTTTTCATCCCTTACTACCCTCATGCCTCTTCCACCGCCACCAGCAGCAGCTTTTAGCATAACAGGATAGCCACAATAATTTGCAAATTTTATGGCATCCTCTTCTGAGTGCACCTTTTCTTCTATCCCTGGAATAGTTGGTACTCCTACACTACTAGCTACTTTTTTAGATTTTATCTTATCTCCTAAATTTTGCATCATATCATAGGTGGGGCCTATAAATTCAATACCTACTTCTTCACACTTTCTTGCAAACTCTGGACTTTCAGCTAAAAATCCATAACCTGGATGAATAGCATCTACCCCTTTTTTCAACGCAAGATTTATAATTTCATCTATACTTAAATAGGCCTCTATTGGCCCTTTATCTTTTCCCACTAGATAGGATTCATCTGCTTTTGTTCTAAATAAGGAATTTTTATCTTCATTAGAGTATATTCCTACTGTTCTTATCCCTAATTCACTACAAGCTCTAAATATCCTAATGGCAATCTCGCCTCTATTGGCAACCAAAACCTTTTTAAACTTTTTCTGCATTTTTACACCTCCAAATAAAAAATAATATTGTAGACGATTCTAACACAAGATTTTTATAATAGCAAGGATTTTTGCAAGTTTATTTTTTATTCTTGCATATTCTCAATAACTTTCATTGTAAATTCCCTAGTTCCTAATTTTCCACCTAAATCTACAGTTCTATTATGTTTATCTTTAAATGTATTGGACAATGCTTCTTCAATCTTTTTTGCAGCCTGACTTTCACCAATATATTTTAGCATCATAACTCCCGATAATATGGCAGAAGTAGGATTTGCCAAATTTTTGCCCGTAATATCTGGTGCTGAACCATGGACTGGTTCAAATACAGCGATATCTTCTCCTATATTGGCACCAGGGGCTAAGCCTAATCCCCCTATAAGTCCTGCTGATAGATCAGATAATATATCTCCATATAAATTGGGAGCCACTATTACATCATAATGTTGAGGAGACTGAACTAATTTCATTGCCATTGCATCTACTATTATTTCTTCAAATTCTATATCCTTATATTCTTTAGCAATTTTTCTTCCACATTCTAAAAATAAACCATCGGATAATTTCATAATATTCGCCTTATGAACTAATGTAACCTTTTTCCTACGTTGAGTTTTACATAATTCAAAGGCATATCTACATATTCTTTCACTGGCTTTTCGAGTTATAATCTTTATACTTTCCGCTGCATCCTCTCCTACCATATGCTCTGTACCTGAATATAGATCTTCTGTATTCTCCCTGACTATTATAAAGTCCACATCTTTATGAATACTATTAATTCCATCATAGGAATTTATTGGTCTTATATTAGCAAATAAATTTAATTCCTGTCTTATCTTTACATTAACAGATTTAAAACCTTCACCTATAGGAGTAGTTATAGGTCCCTTTAATGCTACTTTGTTATTCCTCATACTATTTAAAACCAACTCTGGAAGAGGGGTACCTTGAGCCTCTACAGTAGTAGCTCCTGCTTCTACTATTTCCCAATTAATATCCACGCCAGTAGCGTCTATGATTTTTCGTGTAGAAGTCATCACTTCTGGACCTATACCATCCCCCAAAATCAATGTTATATTATATGCCATGTATTTATTCTCCTTTCAAAGTAGGATTAACAAATATCTAGTGTTTTATTAAATTTAAAAGGCCTCCTACTTTAAGTATTTCCCTCTGCCTTTCTGTTATATCTAAAAACATCTCATATTTTTCATTTTTAGTCTTGTTCTTTATTAAAATCCTATCTTCTTCAATCTGCTTTAAAACATTTTCAATAACTAATTCATCTAATAGATCTATACTGTTAAAGTCACTTTCATTTTTAAGTATTAAAGGAAGTATTCCATTATTGATTAAATTTTGTTTGTGTATTCTTGCAAAGGATTTAGCTATAACGGCCTTAATTCCTAAATATAGTGGTACTAATGCTGCATGTTCCCGACTAGAACCTTGACCATAATTATATCCTCCAATAATAATACCACCATTATTTTCCTTTGCCCTTTTAGGAAATTCCGGATCACAAGGCGTTAGACAATAATCCGACAGATAAGGAATATTAGATCTATAGGGTAGCAGTTTAGCATTAGAAGGCATAATGTGATCAGTAGTAATATCATCCCCTACTTTTATTAGAACTTTTCCCCTAATATCCTGCCCTAATCTATCAGTTTTCGGGAAGGGCTTTATATTTGGTCCTCGAATTATTTTAATATCCTCATTATCCTCCGCTGGACTAACTATCAAATTATCATTTATTAAAAACTTTTCTGGTACGTCTATATGGATATTTTTAACACATTCTAATGGATTGGTAATATATCCTGTCAAAGCTGAAGCTGCAGCCACCTCTGGACTCGCCAAATATACATTAGCTGAAGTGGTTCCAGATCTTCCCTTAAAATTTCTATTAAAAGTCCGCAATGAAACTCCATGGGTACTAGGAGCTTGTCCCATGCCAATGCAAGGGCCACATCCGCATTCCAATATCCTTGCCCCTGATGAAATCAATTGAGACAATGCTCCATTTTCCGCTAACATATTTAATACCTGTTTTGAACCTGGAGAAATGACTAAAGAAACATCTTCAGCTATGGTTTTTCCTTCTAAAATATTGGCCACCTTCATTAAATCCACATAGGAAGAGTTGGTACAGCTACCTATAGCTACTTGATTTACCTTTATACCTTTTAACTTAGATACACCTACCACATTATCAGGACTATGGGGACAAGCTACTAAAGGCTCCAACTCTCTAAGATCAATTATTATTTCATCATCATAATTAGCTCCGTCATCAGCTACTAATTCCCTATAATCCTGTTCCCTTCCCTGCATTTTTAAAAATCTATATGTTATCTCATCTGAAGGAAATATAGAAGTAGTTGCACCTAGTTCTGCTCCCATATTGGTTATGGTTGCTCGTTCTGGTACAGATAGATGCTCAATTCCATCACCACAGTATTCAAATATTTTGTTAAGCCCCCCTTTTACTTTACATATTCTCAATACCTCAAGTATTATATCCTTAGCTGATACTCCAGGATTTAGCTTTCCTTTCAATTCTACTTTGACAATTTGGGGCATGGTCATAAAATACTCTCTTCCTGCCATTGCCATAGCCACATCAAGACCTCCAGCTCCTATAGCTAACATTCCTAAACCACCGCAAGTGGGAGTATGACTATCTGAACCTAGTAGGGTCTCCCCAGGTACTCCAAATCTTTCAAGGTGAACTTGATGGCATATTCCATTTCCTGGCTTTGAAAAATATATTCCATATTTTTTGGCTATACTTTGTATATATAAGTGATCATCAGCATTTTCTGGTCCCGTTTGTAACATATTATGATCAATATAAGCTACAGACTTATTAGTCCTTACCCTGTCCACACCCATAGCTTCAAACTGAAGATAAGCCACGGTTCCTGTAGAATCCTGAGTAAGGGTTTGATCTATTTTCAATCCTATCTCTGTACCTCTTTTTAATTCTCCAATTATTAAATGTTCCTTTATTATCTTTTCTGCTACTGTTAATTTCATATCCTTCCCTCCAATATTAGCCTAAATTGCCTTAGTATTTTTGTCCTTCAAAATATCTGGAATATATTTTAATGTTAAATCTATAAGTTCATCATTTCTAATATTTGAAGTTCTTCCATTGGCATATTCTTCATCTATCCATTTCTTTATAGGTAAAATTCTTTGATCCTTTTTAGTGATCTTATTAGCATCATCTAATCTAAAATAAGCATTTATCCAAGCAGCAATACCAGCCAATCCAGAATATGCATTTACTGCAATTATTGGAGGCTTACCTAATATATTTTCAGTATCAAAACTATTGTATATTTCTTTGTTCTTTAACATTCCATCTGCATGGATTCCAGCTCTAGTTACATTAAACTCACTACCTACAAAAGGCGTACGTGGTGGTATCGTGTAGTTTAGCTCCTTTTCAAAATAATCTGCTATATCAGAAATAACTTTAAGATCCATATTTTTAGTATTCCCTTTTATTTGCCCATATTCAAATATCATAGCTTCTAGAGGACAATTCCCTGTTCTTTCACCAATGCCAAATAATGTAGCATTTACAGAAGAACATCCATACAACCAAGATGTGGTAGAATTAACAACCACTCCATTAAAATCATTATGACCATGCCACTCAATAAACTCTGAAGGAACATTGCAATAATATCTTAACCCGTGTATAATTGCAGGTACTGATCTAGGTAACTCTACCCCCATGTGTGAAACTCCCACTCCTAAGGTATCGCAAGCTCTTATCTTAACAGGAAGTCCATATTTTTCTGATAGCTCCATTAAATTTTTTGCTAGTGGAGCAACAAATCCAAAGAAATCAGCTCTAGTGATATCTTCAAAATGACATCTAGGGATTATGTTATTTTTCAATGCATTTTCTGCAATAGATAAATAATTATACATTGCTTCCCTTCTGGTCATATTTAATTTATGAAATATATGATAATCTGAACAAGACATCAATATCCCAGTTTCTTTAATTCCCATATCCTTTACCAATTTAAAATCTTCTTTCTTAGCTCTAATCCATGATGTAATTTGAGGAAATTCATATCCTCTATCTATACACTTTCTTATAGCTTCCCTATCCTTGTCAGAATATAAAAAAAACTCTGTTTGCCTTATGATACCTGAACCATTATCTAACAGATGAAGATAATCGTATATTTTAACCATCTGTTCTGCTGTCATAGATTCCATGGATTGTTGCCCATCTCTAAAAGTAGTATCTGTAATCCATATATCTTCTGGAATTTCCATTGGCAATTGGATATTGTTAAATTTAATCTTTGGAATTTCCGAATAAGGAAACACATCCTTAAAAAGATTTGGTCTTATAGCGTCCACTCCAGTATATTTCATTATTTTCCCTCCTATTTTTTGAATTTTGCAAGTTTGTTAAATTGATACTTCGTTTTTAAGTTGTTTGAGTATTTGTATTTCTTCCCAATAATATTGTTTGTTGTTATCAATATCTTAGTTTTTTAAGTATATTATAGGATTTCAGCTTAATCTGTTTGTAGCTGAAAAAACAATATTGTAAACAATTCTAACATAAGTTTTTTATAATAGCAAGGATTTTTGCAAGTTTATTTTTTTATTCTTGCATATCGTTAAATAAATATCAATTTAAATATTGCTTTTATAAGAGAAAAAATACGAGTAGATTTTTATATTGTTATAAAAATCTACTCGCATTTTTCGCATATTATTAATATTTTTATCTATTATAAACGATATTTCCATCTATAATTACCGTATTAGGTGATGTATAGTAATCCAAAGGTTCCCCATCCCAAATCACTATATCTGCATCTTTTCCTACTTCTATGCTACCAATTCTATCTCCTAAGCCTACCATATTGGCTGCATTAATAGTCATGGCCTCTAAGGCAGTTTTTCTAGATAGTCCCTTTTTATGCATCATTATAGTTTGAACCATGGTCATGCTTATATCTACCGTAGGATGTCCTGTAGATATACAGAAATCCAAACCATTTTTTTCCATTGCTGAGCCTATTATTGTATCCCTATTTCTTATTTCATGATCCCTTTTTCCTCCATAAGCAGGACCTATGACAAGCTTTGGATGAAACTCCTTTAATTCTTTTGCTATTAAATACGCCTCACTACATTTATCTACTGTATAGTTTAAATTAAACTCCTCACCTAATCTTATAGCTGTAACTATATCATAGGCTTGATGGGCTGTAAACTTCACTAGCATTCCATCATATATTCTCATTAAGGAATGCATCTTCATATCAAATTTAGGAGGATTTTCTGAATGATACTGTCTATGGTACTCTTTAGCCTTTATGAAGGCCTCTCTAATCATAGCAGCAGATGCCATCCTTGTTTTAGGCATCATGTCTCTACTACCATAGGCTTTTTTAGGAGTATTCCCTAAGGATATTTTAAATGCTATTTCATCTTCTATTATCATTTTATCAACAGTACTTCCATAGGTTTTAAATGCAGCAAAAGTGCCTCCAATTAAATTAGAATCTCCAGGACCTGCTACTACTGTTGTTACTCCAGATTCCCTTGCTACTTTAATCCCTTCATCTGTAGGGTTTATAGCATCTATTGCCCTTAATTGGGGTAATATTGGATCTGTTACTTCGTTAGAGTCATTTCCTTCATGTCTATATATCTGCTCTCGTACTCCCATTTCCGAATGGGGCTCTACAATTCCAGGGGTTACAAAATTATTTTCTGCATCTATTATTTTAGCATCCTTATATCTTTCTGGGTCTATATTCTTAGCAATTTCAACTATCTTTCCATCTTCTACTCTTATATCCCTAGTCTCCTCATATATACCTACCATATCTATTAAATTACATCTTTTTATAATCAACACAAGCCTCATCCCCCTTGTTTTCATAAACTACTTTCCCATCTATAATGGTCATACCTACCTCACTCATAGTATCGAGGGGATCCACATTCCAAATTACTATATCCCCATCTTTTCCTACTTCTATGCTGCCAACCCTATCATCAATATCCGTCAATCTAGCTGCATTTATAGTAACTCCTTTTAAGGCTTTATCTCGTGATAGTCCATGTTTTACAAACAAAGCTAACTGCATAGCCTGGCCTTCTATTGGAACCACTGGATGGTCAGTCATTATAGCAAAATCTATACCTTCCTCTTCCAATATAGCTGCACTTTCTAGGGTTTTGTTACGAGATTCAAATTTTCCCCTTCCTCCTACAGTAGGGCCAATTATACACTGAACATTTTTCTCCTTTAGTTCATCTACTATTAAATATCCTTCTGAACAATGGTCTATAGTATATCTTAGACCAAATTCCTCTGCTATTCTTATGGCTGTTAAAATATCATCTGCCTGGTGAGCATGGATTTTCACTCTCATTCCATCAAATACTCTCATTAGATTATGTAGGCCTAGATCATAATCAAAACCTTTAGATTTGTCTTTACTCTTTTCATATTCCTTAAATTTTTCATAATATTCCTTAGCTTTAAATAATTGTTCCCTCATGATGGCAGCACTCATCATACGAGTAGATGGGGCCTTACCTCTTTTACCATAATTAAACTTAGGATTTTCCCCTAAAGCCATTTTCATACACACTTCTTCTTTTATAAGGGACTTGTCCAATATATTTCCATAGGTTTTCATTGCAGCAAAGGTACCTCCAATAATATTGGCACTTCCTGGTCCAGCTACTACTGTTGTAACACCATGCCTTATGGCTACATCATAGGCTGCATCCATAGGATCAATTGCGTCTATTGCCCTTAACTGAGGTGTAACAGGATTTGTGGATTCATTTCCATCCATACCTTCCCTTATACCAGTTTCATAAACTCCCATATGACAATGGGGCTCTATAAAACCTGGGGTTACCAATCTTCCCTTGGCATTAATTACCTCCACATTGGAATAATCTTTAATATCTATTTTATCCTCAATGGCCTCTATCTTTCCCTCCTTGTTAATATGAATATCTTTAATTTTTTCATCAATACTTACCATATCCATTAGTCTACAATTTTTGATAATTAACATATGTTTACCTCCTTTTGGAATTGTACTTACCGTCTCATATTAACTCATTATTTTTACTTGTTTTGCTTTATATATTCATAATTAAATATTTTACCTTCACAATGTAAATAAGAACAAAATTATTGCAAAATAGGATTAATGCTCCATCTACTTTATTAGAAAAATTGCCCCATCTGTTGGTTGCCCTCCCAAAATTATGACAGTATCTTTAATGCCTATTCTATCACAATATTCTATAAGTACAATGGATGAGATAAATAGGATACATTTAATTAATGTGATGAATATATAAATATATATAATTATACAAGGGTAAATCTACATATTTTTAATTTAATTACTAATAAATGCTGATAAATTATAATCTAGAATATAGATTGTTCTTAATTCATACATCCAAAGATACAAGTTAAATTTAAATTATGTACATATTAAGAAATATAACTTTAATAGGATAAATTTCCTTATATTGACTATATCTATTTGTTATGGTATATTTATATTAAATGGTGATGCCCATCTACCATTATTTTATTGCTCTAATGTTAATTAAACAGGAGGTGCTTTTGATGAATAGTGGAAATAATAAAAAAAATGAATTTACCCCTTATGTTTCAGCAAAAGAAACAATGCCTGAACTTACTACCACATCAATTATTTTAGGTATTATAATGTCTGTAGTATTTGGTGCTGCAAATGCCTATATAGGATTAAGGGTAGGCATGACCATTAGTGCTTCTATACCTGCAGCAGTAATTTCAATGGGTGTTATACGAGGCATAATGAAAAAAGAATCTATACTTGAAAACAACATGGTACAAACTATAGGATCAGCTGGAGAATCCTTAGCGGCAGGAGCAATATTTACACTACCTGCATTATTCATATGGGCTCAAGAATTAGGAATGGCAGAACCTGACATGATGGAAATCACCATCACTGCACTTATAGGAGGTTTATTAGGAGTATTCTTTATGCTTCCTCTTAGAAAAGCTCTTATAGTTAATGAACATGGTACTTTACCTTATCCAGAAGGAACAGCTTGTGCAGAAGTATTAAAAGCAGGAGAAACAGGTGGCGTAAAAGCAAAAACTGTATTCTCTGGTTTAGGAATAGGTGCTTTATATAAATTTATAGCTGATGGATTTAAAATATTCCCTAGTGAAATAGAATGGGAAATAACTGGATACAAAGGTTCTGCAATAGGAATTGATGTACTACCAGCACTTTTAGGCGTTGGATTTATAGTTGGACCTACTATATCTGCGTACATGCTTTCAGGTGCTGTTTTAGGTTGGTTTGTAATTATGCCACTTTTTGCACATCTTGGACAATATATACCAGATATAATATATCCTGCAACAAAACCATTACTTGAACTAGGATATTGGGAAATATGGGAAAATTACTTAAGATATATTGGTGCTGGAGCAGTAGCTTTTGGAGGTATATTAAGCCTTATTAAATCCTTACCTTTAATTGTAAAAACTTTTAAAGAGTCTTTAGCAGATCTTAAAAATAGAGATACTGAAATTTCAACATTGAGAACAGAACAAGACATGTCTATGAGAACAGCATTAATTGGTATAATAATAGTAATATTATTCATAGCAATAACCCCTGTTATACCTGTTGGACTAGCTGGTGCAATTATAATTGCAATATTTGGATTCTTATTTGCAACAGTTTCTGCTAGACTTGTGGGATTAATAGGAAGTAGTAATAACCCTGTTTCTGGTATGACAATAGCTACTCTTTTAATTACAAGTATAATATTTAAAGCTATTGGATTTACTGGAGAAGAAGGAATGATAGGTGCCTTAATGGTAGGTACAGTTATATGTATTATCTCTGCTATAGCAGGTGATATGTCACAAGACTTAAAAACTGGATATTTAGTAGGAGCAACTCCTAAAAAACAACAAATTGGTGAACTTATTGGTGTTGTAGCAGCAGCATTAGTAATAGGATGGGTATTAATTCTACTAGATAGTGCATGGGGATTTGGATCTAAAGAACTTCCTGCTCCACAATCTGCTATGATGAGACTTGTCATAGAAGGAGTTATGGAAGGCAATCTGCCATGGGCATTAGTATTTATGGGAGTAGGTATAGGAGCAGTAGTAGAACTATTAGGAGTTCAAATACTTCCCTTTGCAGTAGGATTATATCTGCCAATCCACTTAAGTACCCCTATAATGATAGGTGGAATTATAAGAGGTATATTGGATAGTAAGAAAAATAATAAGAAATTAGATGAAAAGGTTGCTCAAGAAAAAATCGATAGCGGAATATTATATTCTTCAGGTCTTATAGCAGGAGAAGGTGTTATAGGAATTATACTTGCAATACTTGCAGTAATTCCAGCTGGAACAAGCGCTACAGGAGAAGCACTAACAGTAGCAGATAAAGTTGCATTTGGTAATGAAGCTTTAGGCAAAGTCGGAGCTATAATATTTTTCGCATTATTAGCAATAAGTCTTCTAAAAAATTCACTATGGAAAAAAACTGAAGAAAACTAAAAATTATCTTGGGGATATCCCCAAGATAATTTTTCCTAATTGAGGTGTATAATAAATTGATAGGAAATAAAAAAGAGAAAAAAGATAAAAACTACTTAACATTCATACCTATTAAATCTAAAAAAATTAAATACAAAGTAAAAAGTAACGGTAATGTTCAATTGATAGTTCCCAGAGATTCTTTAATTGAAAAAATAGCTATAAAGTTGTTCTTTGCTCCTGAAAATTTAAAAATTGATTTAGATGAAATAGGTAGCTTTATATGGAGCAACATAGATGGTAATAATAATATATATCAAATCGGTAAACTTGTGGAAGAAAATTTTGGTGAAAAAGCAGAACCCCTATATGAAAGACTAGTACAATATATTAACATATTGAAAAGCAACGATTTTATTAAATTCATTGAATAAAAAGAAAGGTGGTGAAATCCTGGCAATTACAAATGCCAGTAGTATGTATGAATATTAAAGAAATAGTAGAACAAAGAAAAGACGATATAATATCCACAACTCAAGAGATTATAAAAATCAAAAGTGTTGAAGATAAACCAAAAGAAAGTATGCCTTTTGGAGAAGGTCCTTATAGAGCATTGGAATATGCTTTAAATTTATCAAAACAAATGGGATTTAAGACTAAAAATTTAGATGGATATGCAGGATATGCAGAATTTGGAGAAGGTGATGAAACATTAGGAGTATTAGTTCACCTAGATGTGGTACCTGAAGGAGATGGATGGAAATATCCACCCTATGGAGCAGAAATACATGATGGTAGAATATATGGAAGAGGTGCTATAGACGATAAAGGGCCTGCTATGGCAATTTTACATGCTATGAATATACTAAAAGATATGAAAGTACCTTTGAACAAAAAAGTAAGACTTATATTTGGTACCAACGAAGAAACAGGTTGGGGATGTATGAAATATTATTTTGAACATGAAAAATCCCCAAATATTGGATTTACTCCTGATGCTAATTTCCCTGTTATTCATGGAGAAAAAGGAATCATTAAATTTGACCTAGTTAAAGATATAAAGACAAATTGTACAAACAATATAACAATAAAAAATATAAAAGGTGGAAATGCAGTCAATATGGTTCCAGACTACTGTGAAGCTACATTAGAGGTTAAAGATATTAAACGAGTAGAAGATGCTTTTGAAAGATTTCTAGAAAAGAAACAATACCAAATGACTCTAGAGAAAGATGAAAACACTTTAACAGTAAAAGCAAAAGGTGTTTCAGCTCATGGATCTACTCCTGAAAAGGGTAAAAATGCTATAAGCTATATAATGGAATTCTTAGGAAGTATAATAGATTGTGAATGTGATATATGTGAATTTATAAACATGTATAATAAAAAAATAGCTTTTAAACATCATGGTGAAGGAATAGGATGCGGATTTGAAGATGAAGTATCTGGAAAATTAAACTTCAACCCAGGAGTTATACGTATGGAAGACAACAAAATAATACTATCCATAAATATAAGATACCCTATTACATTTACCTCTCAACAAGTATATGATGGAATTAGAGAAAATCTAAAAGGTACAGGAATTGAACTAATTGAAGATAAAGAAGAAATGAAACCTTTATATATTCCTGAAGACCATTTTTTAGTTCAAAAATTGATGAAAGTATATAGAGAAGAAACAGGAGATAAAAAAAGTAAACCATTAGTTATAGGTGGTGGAACCTATGCTAGAGCTATGGAAAATGCAGTAGCTTTTGGACCTGTACTTCCAGATCAAGAAGAACTAGCTCATCAACCAAATGAATTTATATCCATAGACCATCTATTACTCTTAACTAGGATATATGGAAAGGCAATATATGAATTAGCTAAATAAACAAATTAAGTTTAGTAGTGGGACAGTTTTTACTGTCCCACTACCGCTTCCAAAGGCTATTTTTATTATTTCATTAAACTTTAAATATATCTCAAATTCAGCCAAAAGTTGGCCCATTTCTCAAATTTGATTAAAAGCCTGCTCCAAATCCTCTAGTATATCCCGTTTGTCCTCTATACCAACTGAAATTCTTATCATACTTTCCGTTAGACCAAATTCTTCAATTTTCTTTTTTGGATATCCTCTATGAGTCATAGCTGCTGGCAACTCTATTAAGGTTTCACAATCCCCTAAACTTACGGCTAATTGAGCTAATTCTACACTTTCTACAAATTTTATGGCATCTTGTAGATTTCCACTTAATTCAAAGCTAATCATGGCACCAAAGCCATTCATCTGTTCTTTGGCTATATTGTGTCCATTGAAGCTTTCTAGACCTGGATAATTTACTTTTTTAACTTTTGGGTGATTTTCCAAATAATTTGCTACAGTTAGGGCATTTTCTTCATGTTGCCTCATTCTAATCCCTAGAGTTTTTAATCCCCTTAAAAGAAGCCAAGCATCAAAGGGGCTCATGGCACCACCAAATTCACACATATATTCAAATTTTAAGCTTTGAATATAGTAGTTATCTTGGGATATAGCTATTCCTCCTACTACATCTCCATGACCACAAATATATTTGGTAGCACTATGGACCACTACATCCGCACCTAATAATAATGGATTTTGAAAATAGGGAGAAGCAAAGGTATTATCTACTACTACTTTTATGTTTTTTTCATGGGCAATTTGTGATATTTTTTTAATATCTATAATAGACAAATCAGGATTAGATGGGCTTTCAAAATAAACTAATTTAGTATTTTCATCTATGGCTTTTATAAATTCCTCTGTATTTGTAAGGTCTACAATTTTATAATTTACATGGTATTCTGGCAAAAGTTTAGTAACTACACTATAACTTGAACCATATAGGGTTTTATGAACTATTACATTATCTCCTGGTTTTAAAAAGGAAAACAATACTGAGGATATGGCAGCCATACCTGAAGAAAAGGCCACTGCTCCTTTTCCATATTCTAGTTCTGCCATTCTATTTTCAAATAGTCTTAAAGTAGGATTGTTCCCCCGAGTATATACATAATCATCAGATTCAAAACTCATAACTTTTTCCACATGTTCTATACTATCAAAAGTAAAAGTAGAAGTTTGAAATATTGGTGGATTTAATGCATTTTCTGGATTTTTACCAGTATAGCCACCATGTATAGTTTTAGTATCAAAACGATAATTTTTAGACATATAATACCTCCATTATACTTATATGTAAACTACTCGCCACTTACTCCCATACATTCGTTGAAGTGGGAGCTTCTTGGTCAATGAGCAGTAACATGCCAAGTTTATCCAAACTATAAGGGTAATCCCTTCCTCCTTAGTTGAATTTTTGTTTATCTATAATACATCCTTTATTACTCTTAAGACATTTTTATAAAAAATCTTATCTATTTCATCTTCAGAAAACTTATTATCACTTAAAGCAAAAGCAAGCTTTTCTATTTCACCAATATTGTTTATTTCACAATTAGGATGGGAGCCATCAAAATCAGAACCTAGAGCTATTACTTCTATTCCTCCAATGTTTTTAATGTGTTTAATATGTCTAATCATATCCTCTATTCTAGCTTTTTCAGTATTTCCTAGAAAATCCCTTTCAAAGCATATACCCATTACCCCTCCACTTTCCGAAAGAACCTTTATCATATCATCAGTAAGGTTTCTAGGATGATTCTTCATAGTTCTTGAGTTTGAATGGGAAGCTATAAAAGGTTTAGAGCTTAATTTAGCTACATCATAAAATCCTTCATCTGAAAGATGTGAAACATCTATTAGCATACCTAATCGATTCATCTCATCTACAACTTGTTGACCAAATTTAGTTAGTCCTTTAGACCTGTATTTACTAGTCGTATTAGGGTATCCTATTTCATTAGGTTCATTCCATGTAAGAGTTATTGCCCTTACCCCTAATCTATAAAAGTTCCTTAAATTATATAATTCACCTTTAATTGTACCTCCTTCTTCAATGGTAAGAATAGCAGAAATCTTATCACTATCATCATTCTTTATTATATCTTCATAATTTGTTGCTATTGAAATGCTATGGGAATTCTTTTCAAGCTCTACATAAAATCTATCTATTAATTCAAGACAATTCTCCATTGGATCCTTTTTACTCTTTATATTTACCCACATTGCAAAAAATTGAGCTAATGAATTCCCCTTTTTTAGTTTTTTAATATCTACACTTAGATTATTTTCATATAGTCCCAAACCCCCTTTATCATCTATTAATCCTAGTATAGTATCACAATGCATATCTATAGGTCTCATCTGTCCACCTCTTTTGATTATTTTTTTATCATATAATATTTATTCTATATTTATAGTTATAATCCTTCTTATCTCAAAATCTAATCTATATTATATAGTTTTAAAATAAATACGTGATAATCTTATAGCTTTTGGGTATGAATACATCGAATAGAATTTTCCAATTTGTAAAAGGTGGTGAAAATATGAGTGAACTACTTACTAAAAAATGTGTTCCCTGTAGTGTAGGTGCACCAACTTTAAATGAAGAGGAGATTAAAGAATTACTACCTTCATTAAAGGAAGGCTGGAAAGTAATAGATAATAAATATATAGAAAAAACATATAGATTTAAAGACTTTAAAGAAGGACTTGATTTTGTTAATAAAGTAGGACAATTAGCAGAAAATGAAGGTCACCATCCTGATATATATCTATCTTGGGGAAAAGTGGTCATAAAACTTTGGACTCATAAAATCCAAGGTCTTCATGAAAATGATTTTATTTTAGCTGCCAAAATAGATGAATTAATTAATATTTAATACTCCCCCTAGCTTAAAAGGCATCTATCCAAAAATTTGGTTAGATGCCCTTATGTTCATATATCTGCTAAAATTATCTTATTTTCATTTAGGGATTTTTTTACATTTATTATCCTCTGATTCTTTGAACCCCTGAACTTTAATAATAAACTCTTTTTGGTTATGTCAAATCTTCCATCTATTAATATATCCGTAGCATACAATAGTTTTTCCCAACTATGATTTATCTTCATCTCCTGGATTATCTCTTCAAAAGTATAGCCTGTATAGGTAACCACATTTAATCCCATTTCTTTTACTTTGTTAGCTAAATTAGCACAAGCCTTTGCTTGAACAAAAGGATCTCCGCCACTTAATGTTATACCATCTAATAGAGGATTTTCTTTAATCATATTTATTATCTCATCTATTTTCATATAATAGCCTCCACTAAAAGAATGAGTTTCAGGATTATGACAACCTATACAATTGTGAACACAACCTTGGGTAAATACCACTAATCTAATCCCCGGACCATCTACTATGGATTCTTTTATGATTCCTGCAATCTTTACTTCATCTTCCATATTGCCACCTCTTTATTTATAGGAACAAGAAAAATGCTTTACTCTATCTCTTTCTTCTGCTCTTTTTGCATCATTAAATCTTTCTAATGTGCCAACTAAATAACCAGTTATCCTTCTTATCCTTTGAAACTTAACATTTCCTTCTTCTCTACCGCATTTAGGACAAGTGTCCCCTATTATTCCTGTAAACCCACATACTGGATCCCTATCTACTGGATGATTTATAGAACCGTATCCCACACCTGCTTCCTTCATTGCTCTTACTATTTTTTCAAAAGCATCTAGATTTTGAGTTGGATCCCCATCTAGTTCCACATAGGTGATATGCCCTGCATTAGTCAACTCATGATAAGGAGCTTCTATATTTATCTTTTTAAAAGCTGTAATTTCATAGTATACAGGTACATGGAAACTATTGGTATAATATTCTCTATCTGTAATTCCTTCAATTTCTCCAAATATCTCCCTATCCATTTTTACAAATCTACCTGCAGTACCCTCTGCTGGAGTAGCCAATAATGTAAAATTCATACCAAATTGTCTACTAGTTTCATCCATCCTATCCCTCATATGACCTATAATTTCCAAACCTAATTTTTGAGACTCTATACTTTCCCCATGATGAAATCCTGTTAAAGCTTTTAAACACTCTGCCAATCCAATAAATCCAATGGATAAAGTACCATGTTTTAACACTTCTCTTATTTCATCATCCTTATTTAGCTTATCGGAATCAATCCATATACCTTGACCCATTAAAAATGGGAAATTGTGTACCTTTTTACTTGCTTGTATTTCAAACCTTTCTATTAGCTGTTCTATTACTAAATCTATAGTGCTATCTAATTCTTCATAAAAGCCCTTTATATCTCCTCGATGTTTTAAGCCTAATCTAGGTAAATTAATTGTAGTGAAACTTAAATTACCCCTACCATTAACTATTTCTCTAGATGGATCATATACATTTCCAATAACTCTAGATACTGATAGGTAAGGTTTTGATATTATCTCCACCTTTTCCCCCA
>ERZ795062.1098-NODE-1098-length-20031-cov-5.998348_pt1 | contig 20031 bp, 17 predicted proteins | sample MGYA00375146_ERZ795062 | MGnify/ENA primary metagenome ERZ795062 (study PRJEB30191, sample SAMN05720281) | activated sludge metagenome | isolation source: Anaerobic digester | place: USA | collected 2015-07-16 ... | reverse complement strand
GAATTACTTATAGATACTAAAGCTATTAAAATGAAAGTAAGAGCATCAGTTAAAAAGAGAAGTGCCGAGTGCATTATTGTACGTAGAAAAGGAAGATTATACGTTATTAACAAAAAGAATCCTAGATTTAAACAAAGACAAGGATAATTATGGCAAGAATAGCAGGGGTAGATATACCTAAAAACAAAAGAGGAGTTATCGCTTTGACTTATATCTTCGGAATAGGTAAAAGTAGAGCAATTGAGATTTTAGAAAAAGCTCAAGTAAGCCAAGATAAGAAAGTTCAAGAATGGAATGATGATGAAATCGGAGCAATCCGTGAAGCAGTATCATTCTATAAAATTGAAGGTGAACTACGCTCAGAAGTTTCATTACACATCAAACGTTTAATGGATATTGGGTGTTATAGAGGAATTCGTCATAGAGCTGGTCTTCCATTAAGAGGGCAAAGAACAAAAAACAACTCTAGAACAAGAAAAGGTAAAAGAAAAACTGTTGCTAACAAGAAAAAAGCAACTAAATAATAAGTAATATGGCTAAAACGACTGCAAAAAAACGTAAAGTTATAGTTGAATCAACTGGTGAAGCACATATTAATGCTACTTTTAATAACATTATCATCTCTTTAACAAATAAAAAAGGTGAAGTTATTTCTTGGTCTTCAGCTGGAAAAATGGGCTTTAGAGGTTCAAAAAAGAACACTCCTTATGCAGCTCAAATGGCAGCAGAAGATTGTGCTAAGGTTGCATTAGAAGCTGGGTTGAAAAAAGTAAAAGTTTATGTTAAAGGTCCAGGTAACGGAAGAGAATCTGCTATCAGATCAATTCATAATGGAGGTATCGAAGTTACAGAAATTATTGATGTAACTCCAATTCCTCACAACGGATGTCGTCCTCCTAAAAGACGTAGAGTTTAATTTAAAGTATAACAAAAGATAGAAAAAAAGATTATCGAAGGATTTGACCTGAATTCATAATCTCTATCTTAAAAAACAAATTGAAATGGCAAGATATACTGGTCCAAGTACAAAAATCGCTCGTAAATTTGGCGAAGCTATCTTTGGAGATGATAAGGCTTTTGAAAAAAGAAATTATCCTCCAGGACAACATGGTTTAGCAAAAAAGAGAGGTAAAAAATCTGAGTATGCTACTCAGTTAATGGAAAAACAAAAAGCAAAATACACTTATGGTATTTTGGAAAGACAATTCCGAAAAATGTATGAGAAAGCTGCTGCATCACACGGTGTAACAGGTGAAATTCTTCTACAATTATGTGAGGCAAGACTTGATAATGTTGTTTATAGAATGGGTATAGCTCCTTCAAGAAGAGCAGCAAGACAAATCGTTTCTCACAGACATATTACAGTAAATGGTGAAGTTGTAAATATTCCTTCATATCATTTAAAACCTGGTGATAAAGTTGCTGTTCGTGAAAAATCAAAATCAGTTGATGCAATTGAGCGTTCTTTATCTAATTCTAGCCACGTTTACGAATGGATAACTTGGAATAATGATACTAAAGAAGGAACATTTGTTTCTGTTCCTGCTAGACTTCAAATTCCTGAAAACATTAAGGAACAATTAATCGTAGAGTTGTACAACAAATAAAAACTGACACTAGTCGTAATTATGGCATTATTTAATTTTCAGAAGCCCGATAAAGTTATCATGATTGATTCAACTGATTTCGAAGGTAAATTCGAATTTAGACCTTTGGAACCAGGTTATGGATTGACAGTTGGTAACGCACTACGTAGAGTATTACTTTCAGCATTAGAAGGTTATGCTATCACTTCGGTTCGTATCGAAGGAGTTGAGCATGAATTCTCTACTATTTCCGGAGTAGTTGAAGATGTTACCGAAATTGTTTTAAATCTAAAACAAGTTCGTTTCAAACGTCAAATTGAAGATATTGATAACGAAACAGTTTCAATTTCAATCTCAGGAAAAGAACAAATTACTGCTGGTGATTTTCAAAAATTCATCTCAGGCTTTCAAGTATTAAATCCTGATTTGGTTATTTGTAACTTAGATAGTAAAGTAAACCTTAATATAGAACTTACCATCGAAAAAGGTCGTGGTTATGTTCCTGCGGAAGAAAATAAAAAACAAAACGCAGCTATCGGAACTATTTTTATTGACTCAATTTTTACTCCAGTAAAAAATGTAAAATATTCAATTGAAAATTTCCGTGTAGAACAAAAAACTGATTACGAAAAACTTGTTTTCGAAATTAAAACAGATGGTTCTATAAACCCTAAAGATGCTTTGACTGAAGCGGCTAAAGTACTTATTCATCACTTTATGCTTTTCTCAGATGAAAGAATCACTCTTGAGGCTGACGAAATTGCTCAAACTGAATCTTATGATGAAGAGTCATTGCACATGAGACAACTTCTAAAAACAAAACTTGTTGATATGGATTTATCAGTAAGAGCTTTGAATTGCTTGAAGGCTGCAGAAGTTGATACATTAGGTGATTTAGTGTCATTTAACAAAAATGATTTAATGAAATTCCGCAACTTTGGTAAGAAATCGTTAACTGAGCTTGATGAGCTTGTTGCTAACAAAAATCTTACTTTCGGAATGGATTTAAGTAAATATAAATTAGATAAAGAATAATTTGCTTCATATTTTGCTCTCCAAAGAGGATTGATGCAAGATGAAGTTAAAAAAGTAAGGTCATGAGACACGGAAAAAAAGTAAATCATTTAAGCAGACAGGCTGGGCATAGAAAAGCTATGTTGGCTAATATGGCTTGTTCATTAATTGAACACAAGCGTATTAACACTACTGTTGCTAAAGCTAAAGCGCTTAAACAATTTGTTGAGCCATTGGTAACGAAGTCTAAAGAAGACACAACTCACAACAGACGTATTGTTTTCTCATATTTGAGAAACAAATATGCAGTTACAGAACTTTTTAGAGAAGTTGCTGCTAAAGTTGGAGATCGTCCAGGTGGATACACTCGTATCATTAAGTTAGGAAACCGTCTTGGGGATAACGCCGATATGGCAATGATTGAGTTAGTAGATTTCAACGAACTATACAACGGAGGTAAAAAAGAAGAGAAAAAATCTAAAAGCCGTCGTGGAGGTAAAAGTAAAAAAGCAGAAACAACTTCTGCTCCAGTTGCTGAAACACCTGCACCAGAAGCTCCAGAAACTTCCTCAGAAGATACTCCAAGTGCAGAATAATGAATACCAATTCATAAATAGAAAGGATAAACAGTTTTGTTTATCCTTTTTTTTGTTCTAAATTTTTTTAAACCTAAATTTGCAAAACAACACAACAACAAAAATGAACTACACAACAAGACCACAAGCTATTCTTTTACTTGCAGATGGTTCGGTTTTCTACGGAAAATCAATAGGGATTTCTGGAAAAACTTTTGGAGAAGTTTGTTTCAATACCGGAATGACAGGATATCAAGAAGTATTTACCGATCCTTCCTATTTTGGACAAATTATGGTGACCACCAATTCTCACATTGGAAATTATGGGATTAATACCGAAGAAGTTGAATCTGACAAGATAATGATTTCGGGATTGGTTTGTAAAAACTTTAGTTTTAACCATTCTCGTCCAAACTCTGAAAGTAACCTTTATGATTATTTTGAAAAGCAAAATTTAATTTGCATTTCAGATGTTGATACACGTGCATTGGTAAGTTACATTAGAGATAATGGCGCTCAAAATGCTGTTATTTGCACTGATGGAACTTCTTTGGAAGAATTAAAAAAACAGCTTGCATCAATTCCTGACATGAAAGGATTAGAATTAGCTTCAAAAGTATCTACCAAGGAACCTTACTTTTTTGGGGATGAAAATGCCTCTTTTAAAATAGCTGCTTTAGACTTAGGTATAAAAACAAACATACTCCGAAACTTAGCCAAACGTGATTGTTATATTAAGGTATTTCCTTTTGATACTACTTTTGAAGAGTTAGAAAAATTCAACCCTAATGGATATTTTTTGTCAAATGGTCCAGGCGATCCAGAACCGCTTTCACAGGTAATTGAAACTGCCAAAAAAATGATTTCCTCTGGATTACCAGTTTTTGGGATATGTTTAGGACATCAAATTATTGGCTTAGCCAATGGAGTTTCTACCTATAAAATGTTTAATGGTCATAGAGGAATTAATCATCCTATTATGAATTTGCTTACTGGTAAAGGAGAAATAACTTCTCAAAATCATGGATTTGCTGTTAACAGAGAAGAACTAGAAAATCATCCCGATTTAGAAATTACGCATTATCACTTGAACGATAATACGGTTGCTGGTATGCGTATGAAATCAAAGAAATGTTTTTCAGTTCAATATCATCCTGAAGCAAGTCCTGGTCCACACGACTCTTCCTACCTGTTTGATGAATTTGTTTCGTTATTAAATAATTAAACATTCAACAGATAAAATTACATGATACTAAAACGTTTGCGTTTATAAGTTTTTCTGAATAAGCTAATTTACAGCTTTAGAATGATTAAATTTGTTGTATTGATAATCATAGATGTTAAAAAATTATAAAACCATAAAAAATGAGTATAATTATTAAAGTTCATGCAAGACAAATATTGGATTCTAGAGGAAATCCAACCATTGAAGTTGATGTAATTACAGAAAATGGTGTTTTAGGTAGAGCAGCTGTTCCAAGCGGTGCTTCAACTGGAGAACACGAAGCAGTTGAGCTACGCGATGGAGGCAAAAGCTACATGGGAAAAGGTGTATTGAAAGCTGTTGAAAATGTTAATGCAAAAATTGCTCAGGAATTATTAGGTGTTTCAGTATTTGAGCAAAATCTAATCGATAAAATCATGATTGATTTGGATGGAACTCCAAACAAGTCAAACCTTGGTGCCAATGCAATTCTTGGAGTTTCTTTAGCTGTTGCAAAAGCTGCTGCAAATGAGTTAGGTTTACCATTATATAGATATGTTGGAGGTGTTTCGGCTAATACATTGCCAGTTCCAATGATGAACATCATCAATGGAGGTTCACATAGTGATGCGCCGATTGCATTTCAAGAGTTTATGATTATGCCTGTAAAAGCGCAAACTTTTACGCATGCTATGCAAATGGGAACTGAAATTTTTCACAACTTGAAGAAAGTTTTACACGATAGAAACCTTTCTACAGCAGTAGGTGATGAAGGTGGTTTTGCACCTAATCTTGCTGGTGGAACAGAAGACGCGTTAGATACTATTAAAAAAGCAGTAGAAAACGCAGGATATAAATTTGGTGAGGAAGTAAAAATTGCGCTAGATTGTGCTTCTTCAGAGTTTTATAAAGACGGAAAATATGATTATTCAAAATTTGAAGGTCCAAATGGTAAAATAAGAACTTCAAAAGAACAGGCAGAATATCTTGCTGAGTTGGTTTCAAAATATCCAATTGTTTCTATCGAAGATGGAATGTATGAAGATGATTGGGATGGATGGAAATATCTAACAGAATTGATAGGCGATAAAGTACAGCTTGTAGGTGATGATTTATTTGTAACCAACGTTCAAAGACTTGCTACTGGTATCGAAAAAGGAATTGCCAACTCTATACTTGTGAAAGTAAACCAAATTGGTACTTTGACAGAAACCATTGCAGCGGTAAACATGGCACACAACGCTGGTTACACATCGGTAATGTCGCATCGTTCTGGTGAAACAGAAGATAATACCATTGCTGATTTGGCTGTGGCTTTAAACTGTGGGCAGATAAAAACAGGTTCAGCTTCGCGTAGTGATAGAATGGCAAAATACAACCAATTGCTTCGCATTGAGGAAGAATTAGCCGATACGGCATATTTCCCTGGAGAAAGAGCTTTTAAACAGAAATAATTTTTTGAAAGTAAATCCAATAAAAGCACCTCACTCGAGGTGCTTTTTTATTTCTCTAAATCTCGGTTTTCAATTTTTTATTTTCAAAAGAGAGTACTACTTTTGCACATGCAACACAACGTACTTATTTTAGATTTTGGCTCGCAATACACACAACTCATTGCGCGCCGTGTTCGCGAATTAAATATATTCTGCGAAATTTATCCTTTCAATCATTTTCCTGATGATTTGTCGAGTTTTAAAGCGGTTATCCTTTCGGGTAGTCCTTTTTCTGTTCGTGCAGACGATGCACCACATCCTAATTTATCCCAAATAAGAGGAAAGAAACCTTTGCTTGCTGTGTGTTATGGTGCGCAATATTTGGCGCATTTCAATGGCGGTGAAGTTGCTCCTAGTAACATTAGAGAATATGGCAGAGCAAATCTTACTTATATCAAAAACGATGAAACCTTTTTTGATGAAGTCGCTTTGCATAGCCAAGTTTGGATGAGTCACAGTGATACTATCAAAAAACTTCCATCAAATGGAGTGAAACTTGCTAGTACTAAAGATGTAGAAAATGCTGCTTACAGAATAGAAGGCGAAACTACCTATGCTATTCAGTTTCATCCAGAAGTGTATCATTCAACAGATGGCAAACAAATTTTAGAAAACTTTTTGGTAAAAATTGCTAAAGTAGAACAATCGTTTACGCCCAATGCTTTCGTAGAAGACTGCATTAGCGAGCTAAGAGAAAAAGTGAAAGATGAAAAAGTTGTTCTTGGGCTTTCTGGTGGAGTAGATTCAACTGTAGCTGCGGTTTTGTTGAATAAAGCAATTGGCAAAAACCTCTATTGCATTTTTGTAAATAATGGTTTGCTTCGCAAAAACGAGTTTGAAAACGTTTTGCATCAATACAAAGACATGGGATTGAATGTAAAAGGTGTTGACGCTTCAGATAGATTTCTTTCTGCTCTAGATGGAATTGAAGATCCAGAAATGAAAAGAAAAACTATTGGTAGAGTTTTTATCGAAGTTTTTGACGACGAAGCACATAAAATTGAGGATGTAAAATGGTTGGCTCAAGGAACTATTTATCCTGATGTTATCGAATCGGTTTCGGTAAAAGGACCAAGCGCTACCATAAAATCACATCACAATGTTGGCGGTTTGCCCGATTATATGAAACTGCAAATTGTGGAACCTTTGCGAATGCTTTTTAAAGATGAAGTTCGCAGAGTAGGAAGAACATTAGGTATAGATGATGAACTTTTAGGTCGTCATCCGTTTCCTGGCCCAGGATTATCTATTAGAATTCTTGGAGCTATAACTCAAGAAAAAGTTCAAATTTTGCAAGAAGTTGATGCTGTTTTTATAAATGGATTAAAAGAACATGGTTTGTATGATAAAGTGTGGCAAGCTGGAGCTATTCTGCTTCCAGTAAACAGTGTTGGTGTAATGGGTGATGAGCGAACTTATGAAAAAGTTGTTGCACTTCGTGCAGTAGAATCTACCGATGGAATGACAGCAGATTGGGTACATTTACCTTATGACTTTTTAATGAAAATTTCCAATGAAATTATTAATAAAGTAAAAGGTGTCAACAGAGTAGTGTATGATATTAGCTCAAAACCACCAGCAACAATTGAGTGGGAATAACGACTGTTTGGGACAAAAAAGCAACATTTTTTATTCAATTATTTTGAGAATTATAAAGTTTGGCAATTTTTTTGATGATTGTATTAAAAAATAATCTTTAACTTTATACCATATTTCAAAAATAACAGCGCATGAAAAACAGGATAGAATATACTTTACTTCTAGTTTTTTGTTTTACATTTTCACTTTTTGCTAAACAAGATAAATTCATAAAGCATATAGTATCAAAAGGAGAAACCATCAATTCAATTGCTCAAAAATATAAGGTAACTCCTTTTGATATTTATAAACTCAATCCAGATTCGCAAAACGGCATTCAGCAAGATAAGGTTTTACTGATTCCATCTACAGTAATTTCTAGTTCATCTGTTGTGGAAAAGAAACCAAGTGAACATCAACCTTCAAAAAAACATTTGGTACAACCAAAAGAAACGCTTTATAGTATTTCTAGACAATATGGAGTAACTGTTGATGCACTAAAAGCTCAAAATAGCGAGTTGTTGAAAGATGGTTTAAAAATAGGACAAACTATTACTATTCCTTCATCTGACGGAACAATCACAAAGGAAGAACAACCAGTACGTATAATTAAGGCAACTTCTGTAAAAGAAGAAGAGCCAAAACAAATCATTATTGAAACTAAAAAACCTACGGCTACTGCTTTTCATTTGGTTGAGCCTAAGGAAACCAAATATGGAATTTCTAAAAAATATGGAATGACCGTTGAGGAATTAGAACGTTTGAACCCTCAAATTGTACCAGGTTTACAAATAGGGATGAAACTATTGATTTCTGGAAACTCAAGCGCAGGTGTTTCTGAAGCGCCAAAACCTGTAAAGTCAGAAAATAATGCTGCTCCAGCGGTTTCCACAAAAAAATATTTACAAGAATATGTTGTTAGACCAAAAGAAACTGTTCAATCATTAGCAAATGATTTTGGTTTAACAGAACAAGAGTTGTTAATACTTAACCCAGAATTAAAAAAAGGAGTAAAGCAAGGAATGATTATCAGAGTTCCTCAAGGCGAAAAGAAAAACACCATAAAAAAGGAACAGTCTAATTTGATAAAGTCATTGAACACAAGCCAAAAAAAAGAATTGGTTCTGTTGATGCCTTTTAATATCTCAAAAATTGAAAGTGATACTGTAAATTCCATTCAATCGCGTTTGAAAAAAGATAAGTTTCTTAACATGACTTTGGATTTTTATTCAGGAGCAATGATGGCTATCGACTCGGCAAAAGTTCTCGGGCTCAATATTGATGTTAAAATATTTGATTCACAAGAAACCAAAAATTCATCAGGAGTAGCAAGTATCGTTCAAGAAAATAATATTGACAAAGCAGATGCAATTATTGGCCCATTTTATCAAACCAATGTTGAAAAATTAGCTGAATTTACAACCAATAATGTTCCTATTATTTCACCATTATCAAAAGAAATGGGGAAAGAATTTGCTAATCTATATCAATCCATGCCACCAGCTGATGTGCTGAAACAATCGGTTTTTGATTATATGAATAAAAAGCAAGGAAATATTGTTGCTGTTGTAGATCCAAAAAAAGGAAGCATTAAAGAATATTTGATGCAAAATCAAAAAAACTGTCGGCTAGTTGGGTTGAATGCTAGAAATTCAGTAGTTGCTGATAGCCTTAAAGTGTTGTTTCAAAAAGATAGACTGAACTTTGTAGTATTGGCTTCTGAAAGCACAGGAATGATATTAGCAACCACAAATGCCATGATTAATTTGCAAAAGGAATATCAAGTTCAATTGGTTATCATGGAACAAAATGAAACATTGGATTTTGAGGAAATTTCCCTGAATAGATTAACAAAATTGAAACTGCTTTATCCTTCGTTAACAAAGCCTAACGAAACAGATGAGGCTAATATTTTTGATGAAAAATATAAAAAACTTAATAAAGTTTTGCCAAACCAATTTGCTGTTAGAGGTTTTGATTTGACAATGGATACTTTGCTTCGCTTGTCACAAGATATTCCGTTTGAAGAATCAGTACAAACAACAAGCACAGAGTTTATCGAAAACAAATTTGACTACAAGCAAGCATCACAAGGTTATGTAAACAAAGGAGTTTATATACTTTATTATGATGATGATTTGAATATAAAAGAAGCAATATAAATAATGCCAACTTCAGAAGTAACCTATTTAGGAGATTTAAGAACATCATCGGTTCATTTACAATCAGGAAATACAATCATTACCGATGCTCCATTGGACAATAATGGTAAAGGAGAAGCTTTTTCGCCGACAGATACTGTAGCCAATTCGTTGGCAAGTTGCATGTTTACCGTTATGGGAATAAAAGCAAGAGATTTAGGAGTAGATTTTTCTGGTTCTACAGCTCAGGTTACGAAAGTAATGGCAGCTGAGCCAAGAAGAATTTCAGAAATACATGTGGTTTTTCAAATGAATTTGTCTCCAGATGATAAGACAAAAACCATACTAGAACGAACAGCTATGACTTGTCCGGTTCATTATAGTTTGCATCCGGACATTAAAAGAGAAATTATTTTTAATTGGAAATAGCTTGTCAACACCTCAAGAAGAATTAATAAAACTAGCCCATACCAAAATGCCCTTCGGAAAATACGAAGGGTATTTTCTTATTGATTTGCCCGAGTATTATATCGTTTGGTATAAAACAAAAGGATTTCCTAAAGGAAAGTTAGGAGAACAATTACAACTTGTTTACGAATTAAAGCTAAATGGATTAGAAGACTTGATTAGAAACATCAAGAAAAACTTCCCAAAACCGAGTTAGATTATTTGATATTATAATAAAAATCGAATATACTATTTCAATTAATAATCGTATTTTTGCCCCGTTTTTAAAACAACAGCAACACAACAAAATCTTTTAAAATGAATCAAACGAAATACATTTTTGTTACTGGTGGTGTGACTTCTTCTCTCGGGAAAGGAATTATCGCAGCATCATTAGCAAAATTACTTCAAGCCAGAGGTTACAGAACTACTATTCAAAAATTTGATCCATACATCAACGTTGATCCCGGAACATTAAATCCATATGAACATGGTGAATGTTTCGTGACAGATGATGGTGCAGAAACCGACTTAGATTTAGGTCACTATGAAAGATTTCTAAATGTACCAACTTCACAAGCAAATAATGTAACTACTGGAAGAGTTTACCTTTCGGTAATAGAAAAAGAGCGTAGAGGTGAATTTCTTGGTAAAACGGTTCAAGTTGTTCCTCATATTACCAACGAAATCAAAGAAAGAATGCAATTGCTAGGCAAAACAGGTGAATATGATATCATTATTACCGAAATTGGTGGAACAGTTGGTGATATAGAGTCTTTGCCCTACATAGAATCTGTTCGTCAGCTAGTTTGGGAATTAGGTGAAAACAATAGTATAGTAATACATCTTACATTGGTTCCCTATTTGGCAGCAGCAGGCGAATTGAAAACCAAACCAACACAGCATTCTGTCAAAACACTAATGGAAAGCGGAATAAAAGCAGATATATTAGTTTGTAGAACAGAACATGAATTGTCAGATGATTTACGTCAAAAATTAGCTTTGTTCTGCAATGTGAAGCGCGAAGCAGTAATTCAGTCTATAGATGCATCAACAATATATGAAGTACCAAGTTTGATGCTAAAAGAAGGATTGGACGTTGTGGCATTAAAAAAACTTACACTTCCCGAAAAATCTTCTCCCGATTTAACTCAATGGAATGAATTTTTACATCGATTGAAAAATCCAAAACAGACTATAAACGTTGGATTGGTAGGTAAGTATGTAGAACTTCAAGATTCTTATAAATCCATTCTAGAAGCATTTATTCATGCAGGTGCTGCCAATGAAGTAAAAGTAAACGTAATTAGTATTCATTCAGAATTTACTAATGCAGAAAATATTTCGGAGAAATTAAAGGGTATTGATGGAATATTAGTGGCACCAGGTTTTGGAGAAAGAGGAATTGAAGGCAAAATCGAGACAGTTCGTTATGCTCGTGAAAAAGGTATTCCATTTTTCGGGATTTGTTTAGGAATGCAAATGGCAGTTATAGAATATGCTCGAAATATTCTTGGTTTTACTGATGCCAATTCAACCGAAATGAATTTACAAACTTCACATCCTGTCATTTCATTGATGGAACAACAAAAAAATATTGTTGACAAAGGAGGAACAATGCGTCTTGGTGCGTGGAAATGTGCTATTGAAGAAAACAGTTTGGCTTATAAAATTTATAATAAAAATGTTATTTCTGAAAGACATAGACATCGTTACGAATTCAATAACGAGTATAGAGAACTATTAGAAAATGCGGGATTGAAATGTTCTGGAGTAAATCCAGATACAGGTTTGGTAGAAATAATCGAATTAGAAAACCATCCTTTTTTTATAGGAGTTCAATACCATCCAGAATATAAAAGTACAGTTGCAAATCCACATCCAATTTTTGTTAGCTTTGTGGCAGCAATAAAAAAACATAAAAATAATATGATTACTGCTTGAAGCATGTTTGATGCTGATGGCTTAAATTTTTAATAATGGAACAAAAAAAGTTTGATTTAAATTCGTTCATAGGTTTTGCATTGATATTTGGTATCATCTTTTGGATGATGATGAATAGTCAAGAAAATAACGCAAAAGAACAAAAGGAAAAAGCTAAGAAAGAACAGCTCGAAAAACAGCAAAAAAACAAGCAAAAAGAAACAAAACTAGCCAACACTATAGCTGTTGATTCTACAGTAAGCGATACTTTAAAGCTTCAAAAACTTCAATCAACACTTGGTAGTTTTGCATATTCTGCAACTTTGCCGTCTGCAAAAGAAAGTTACACTGTGCTTGAAAATGAAGTGATAAAACTTAAAATTGCAAACAAAGGTGGATATATTGCAGAAGCAACTTTGAAAAATTACAAGAGGTTTGATAAGAATTCAAAGGAACTGGTTGATTTAATCAAGAATAATAACGCACAATTTAATCTTGAACTTCTAACAAAAGACAACAGAACGTTAAACACAAAAGATTTATTTTTTGAACCTGTATTGACAAAAAATGGTAACGACCAAGTTTTGTCAATGAAGTTGAAAGCAGATGCAAATTCATACTTAGAATATCAATATGTAATTAAACCAAATGATTACATGCTCGATTTTGATATTAAATCTCAAGGGTTAAAAAATGTTTTGAATACATCTAAACCTATTGATTTTCAATGGGATTTAAAAACATATCGAAACGAGAAAAGTATTTCATATGAAAATCGTTATGCCGAAATTATTTTTGAATATGAAGACGGCAAAGACGACTATGTAGGTCAAGGAAAAGATAAAGAAGAAACTGCAGAAAAAGTAACGTATGTTGCCTACAAACAACACTTTTTTAGTTCCATACTTTTAACCAAAACACCTTTTGAAAAAGCAGATTTTCACTCACATAATTTAGTAGATGATGAAAAGAAAGATACTATTTTTACAAAAGACTTTAAAACGACTTCATCTTTAGCTTTTCAAAATGGAGAACTAGATTATAAAATGAATTGGTTTTATGGACCAACAGATTACAGACTTTTAGACAAATATGATAGAAATCTTGACGAAATTGTTCCACTTGGTTGGGGAATTTTTGGATGGATAAACAAATTTATTTTTGTTCCTTTATTTGGTTTGCTAAGTTCATTTATGCCACTAGGAATTGCAATTATTTTATTTACAATTCTTATAAAAATTGCGATGTCGCCTATTACTTTCAAATCGTTTTTATCTCAAGCAAAAATGAAAGTCTTGCGTCCAGAGATTAACGAGATTAATGAAAGAGTAAAAGACCCAATGAAACGTCAACAAGAAACAATGGGACTGTATAGTAAAGCTGGTGTAAACCCAATGGCGGGTTGTATTCCTGCTTTAATACAAATTCCATTTATGTACGCATCGTTTCAGTTTTTCCCATCAGCAATAGAACTAAGACAAAAAGGATTTCTTTGGGCAGATGATTTATCTTCATTTGATGAAATAATAAAACTTCCTTTCCGTATTCCTGTATATGGCGATCACGTTAGTTTATTTCCAATTTTGGCAGCCATTGCTATTTTCTTCTACATGAAAATGACTTCTGGCGATCAGGCAGCAATGTCTCAACCACCACAAGAAGGAATGCCAGATATGACCAAAATAATGAAAATGATGATTTATATATCACCAATAATGATGTTGTTGTTCTTCAATAATTATGGTTCTGGATTGAGTTTATATAACTTTATTTCAAACTTAATTACAATTGGAATTATGCTTGTCATAAAAAAATACTTCATCGATAGCGATAAAATTCATGCTCAAATTCAAGAAAACAAGTCTAAGCCAAAAACTGAAAGCAAGTTTCAAAAAAAGATGAGAGAAATGATGGAGCAAGCCGAAAACCAAAAACAATTACAGAATAAGAAAAAATAAAAATTTAAAATGCTCTTCATAGGAGCATTTTATTTTTGGAATTGAATTTGATATAATAAAACGATTGTTTTAACGTTTTAATAAAAAAGAATATTTATGCGATACACACTTATTTTTTTAGCATTTACATCTATTTTGTTCTCTCAAGAATACAATAAATTTGATGAGCAAGGAAAAAGACATGGTTTGTGGAAAGGATATTTTGAAGAATCAAAAAGACCTCGATATGAAGGAACTTTTGAACACGGTAAAGAAATAGGATTGTTTAAATATTTTGATGACACAAAAGCAGGAACTGTTATCGCAACACGTCAATTCAACGAAAAGGACAATTCTTGTTACACTATTTTCTACAATCAGAAAGGAAATAAAGTGAGTGAAGGAAATGTTGTTAATAAGCTTTTTGAAGGAGAATGGAAATACTATCATGAAGACTCTCCGCAGATAATGACCACAGAATTTTATATAAACGGAAAGTTAAACGGAATTAGAAAAGTATTTTATAGAAGCGGGAAGATTGCCGAAGAGACAACTTATAAAAACGGAATTAAAGAAGGACAATATAAAAAATATACCGAAGAAGGAATTGTACTTGAAGAATCCATTTATAAGAATGATGTGTATGATGGAATGGCTACCTACAGAGATCCGAGCGGAAAAATGGAATCTCAAGGATTATATAAAAACGGAAAAAAATCAGGGATTTGGAAGTTTTGGAAAGGCGAAAAAGTTCTTACTCAAAACATGGATAAACAAGGTAAAAAATTCAAAAAAAGAGTAAAACCTCTCTCAGAGTAATTGATAACTTTTATAAAGTTTAATGATATAAAGTATATGTTTTATCGATGATGAAACTATACTTTTTTTATTTTTAATAATACCTTTGCAAAAAAATAGTATGAAAAGAGTTGTTGTAGGACTTTCTGGAGGTGTAGACTCTAGTGTTGCTGCTTATTTGTTAAAAGAACAAGGCTATGAAGTCATTGGTCTTTTTATGAAAAATTGGCACGATGATTCTGTTACCATTTCCAATGAATGTCCTTGGCTCGAAGATAGTAATGATGCTTTATTGGTTGCTGAAAAATTAGGTATTCCTTTTCAAACGGTTGATTTGAGCGAACAATACAAAGAAAAAATCGTTGACTATATGTTCAGCGAATACGAAAAAGGAAGAACACCAAATCCTGATGTGTTGTGCAACCGCGAAATTAAGTTTGATGTTTTTATGAAAATTGCTCTTTCGCTTGGAGCCGATTTTGTCGCAACGGGTCATTATTGTAGAAAAGGAACAATTGAAAAAGATGGAAAGGAGATCTATCAATTGCTTGCCGGAATTGACGGGAATAAAGATCAATCCTATTTTTTATGTCAATTATCACAAGAACAACTTTCCAAAGCATTGTTTCCTATTGGCGAATTAACTAAACCTCAAGTTCGTGAAATTGCAACCAAACTCGATTTGGTTACAGCTGAAAAAAGAGATTCGCAAGGACTTTGTTTCATCGGAAAAGTGCGATTACCTGAATTTTTACAACAAAAATTGCAACCCAAAGAAGGTTTGATTTATGAAATAAATGCTAATAGCGAAATCTACAATCAACCAAAACCAACGTTTAACTCTTTGGAAGAACAATTGCAATTTGAAGCAAAACCAATTTCCTATTCTCCTGAAAACGGAAAAGTAGTTGGCAAGCATCAAGGTGCGCACTATTTTACAATCGGTCAGCGAAAAGGATTGAATGTTGGCGGGACAAAAGAAGCACTTTTTATCATTGCTACCGATATAGAAACCAATGCAATTTATACAGGTCAAGGTCATAACCATCCAGGATTATTCAGAAATGTTTTGAAAGTAAACAATGATGAGGTGCATTGGATTAGAGAAGATTTGGCTTTAAAAAATGGAGAAACCATAGAAGTAAAAGCTAGAATTAGATATAGACAAGAACTCCAAAAAGCAACCTTATATCAATTCGAAAGCGGATTGTATGTTGCTTTTGAGCAACCACAATCGGCCATTACCGAAGGACAATTTGTTGCATGGAATATAGGCGACGAATTAGTTGGTTCAGGAGTAATTTCATAATTTAGTGCTTTCAAAAAGTAAGCTATGAAAAATAACTTTTTACTTTTTATAATTTTTTTATCGCAAAACATCTTTTCTCAAGAAGATGCGTGGGTATATTTTACAGACAAACCCAATGCACAGTTTTATCTAGATAATCCACTCGAAATGCTTTCGCAGCGAGCCATTGATAGGCGAGTTGCTCAAAGTATTTTTTTAGATATTACCGATGTGCCAATTTATCAACCTTATTTAGATGAACTTGCCAATCAAAGTGGAATAGAAATAAAAGCAAAATCTAAATGGTTTAATTGTGCTCATGTTCGTGGTTCTGTCGAATCGATAAATTCATTGCTAACGCTTTCATTTGTGCAAAGTGTATTTTTTGCAGATAAAAGTTTGAATTCATCCAGCAGATTATCGTTTTCAAAAAAGAAATTCAAACCGGTAAATAAGCAAATGGATGTTCAGGTTGATTTTAATTATGGAACTTCAGCCAATCAAATTCAAATGCTTAATGGAAACTTATTGCATCAGCAAGGATATACAGGTTCTGGAAAAATTATAGCAGTAATGGATGCAGGTTTTCCTCAAGTTGATGTGATTTCTCCTTTTCAAAGAATTAGAGATAATAATCAAATTTTAGGAGGATATAATTTTGTTGATAGAAATGAAGATTTCTACACCCGAAATTCTCATGGAACAATGGTGCTTTCTACTATGGCTGGTTATGTTGATAATCAACTAGTAGGAACAGCACCAGATGCACAGTATTATTTGTTTATAACAGAAGATACAAATTCTGAAAATCCAGTAGAAGAGAGTTATTGGGTTGAAGCTGCTGAGGTTGCAGACAGTTTGGGAGTTGATGTTATCAATACATCTTTGGGTTATTTTGAATATGACAATCCAAATTATAGTTATACCTATGAGGACTTGAATGGAACAACAGCTTTCATGTCGCGTGGAGCAGATATGGCATTTAGCAAAGGAATGATATGCGTAACAAGTGCAGGAAATTCTGGAGGAAGTTCAAATCCCTATGTTGCTGTGCCTGCTGAAGCAAATCATAATTTAGCAGTTGGAGCTGTAAAAGGCGACGAGACTTATGCTTCATTTAGTTCAGTAGGGCCAACATTTGACAATAGAATTAAACCAGATGTAATGGCCAAAGGCCAAAACGCAACAGTTTCCTCAACTACAGGTGTAATTACTACTGCTAACGGTACATCTTTCGCTGGGCCAATTATGGCTGGAATGGTTGCTAGTTTTTGGCAATCGGTACCACAATTAACAAACCAGCAAGTAGTAGATTTTGTTAAGCAATCTGCTGACAGATTTTCTAATCCAGATGAGTTTTACGGTTATGGAATTCCAGATTTCAATTTAGCTCTACAGAATGCTTTGCTATCATTACCCGATAATCAAAAGCAGTATTATTTTGTTTATCCAAATCCATTCAGTGAAAATTTGAATGTCATAAATTCAAATAATCTTGAGGAAATAAACTTTTCTATTTTCAATGCTTTAGGACAATTGGTTAGAAATTATACTCTTTCCAAAAGCATAAATGTTATTAATGCAAATGATTTAGAAAGAGGATGTTATTTTTACAAAATTGAAGGAAATGGTATAAGCCATACAGGGAAACTTATTAAGAAATAAAAATTGTAATGAATAAAATCACACAACTTTTTGGTATAAAATACCCAATAATTCAAGGAGGAATGATTTGGAATAGTGGCTATAAATTGGCGAGTGCTGTTAGCAATGCAGGAGGTTTAGGATTGATAGGTGCTGGTTCCATGTATCCCGATGTTTTGCGAGAGCATATTCAAAAATGTAAAAAAGCTACCAATAAGCCATTTGGTGTCAATGTTCCGATGCTTTATCCAAATATTGAAGAGATTATTCAAATTATCATTGATGAAGGAGTAAAAATTGTTTTTACTTCAGCAGGCAATCCAAAAACTTGGACATCATATTTAAAATCACACGGAATAATAGTTGTGCATGTAGTTAGTAGTTCAAAATTTGCATTGAAAGCTCAAGAAGCAGGAGTTGATGCGGTTGTAGCCGAAGGTTTTGAAGCTGGAGGTCATAATGGAAGAGAAGAAACTACAACTTTTACACTTATTCCGATGGTAAAAGAACAAATTTCAATTCCTTTGATTGCAGCTGGAGGTATTGCAACAGGAAAAGGAATGTTGGCGGCAATGATTTTAGGAGCTGATGGTGTGCAGATGGGATCAAGATTTGCAGCTTCTTTTGAGAGTTCGGCACACGAAAATTTCAAAAAAACAATCATAGAAACTAAGGAAGGCGATACATTAGTAACATTGAAAGAACTTGCACCTGTGAGACTTATAAAGAATAAGTTTTTTAATGACCTTCAAGAGTTATATGCTAAATGTCCTTCAACCGAAGCGTTGAAAGAACTTTTAGGAAGAGCAAGAGCAAAGAAGGGAATGTTTGAAGGAGATTTGACAGAAGGTGAATTAGAAATTGGTCAAATAGCTGGTTTAATACATGAAATTAAACCAGTAGATGAAATTTTTGAAATGGTTTTGAGAGAATTTGAGGAGGAAAAAAACAAAATTTCATCTCTTTCATTTTGATAGATTTATTTAAGTAAATGACTATTAATTGCTCTAAATTTTATCAACATTTTTTTTATTAGAGTGGATTGTTGATATGTTTAAATGTTTTATTACTTGTTTTTAAAGTGCTGATATTTAGTTTGTTGATTTTGATTTAGACACTCCTTTAAATGTTAATAATGTTGATTAATTTGTTTATAACATTTTAATAACTCAAATTTTACTTTTCTTTTTATCCGTAATATAGTTGAAGATTTTTTTACTTGGGTTTATTGCATCTAAGACAATTTTTTTTTTGGAGGTAATTTAGCTGTAAACCGAAGTATTTAATCGCAAATAAAATCAACTTTATGAGGATAATTACTCAGGTCAAAAATCTTATTATTTCATCGAAGTTAGCAGCATTGTTTTTTGTTGTTTTTGTTAATGCTGTTTCGGCTCAATGTCCTACGGTTACAAATTCAACTCAAACTTTTTGTGATTCTCAATCGCCAACAATTGCTAGCTTAGCAGCAACAGATAATGGTGGAGGAATTCGTTGGTATGATACAGCTTCATCAACAACTCCTTTATCTCCTTCAACATCTTTGATTTCTGGTGAGGATTATTTCGCAGATGATAATACAGGTACTTGTGGTAGCAGACAAAGTGTGGTTGTTTCTATTGTTTCAAGACCATTTGCTTTGCTTGGAGCAACAACTCTTTGCAGAACATCAGTTGTTTCAGATTTAAATGCATTTGTGATTGGGGTTAATATTAAATGGTATAATACGCCAACAGGCGGAACAGCATTAAATGCTACAGATACAGTTGTTAATGGAACTTATTATGCAAGTCAAACGAGTCCTGTAAATGGATGTGAAACTACAAGAACTCCAATCATTGTTCAAGTTTTGATTGTTCCTCCTCCAACAGGTGATGAAAATCAAATTTTTTGCTCATCAAATTCACCAACTGTAGCAAATTTATCTGCAAATGGAACAAACGTTTCTTGGTATCCTTCTCAAAGTTCTGGTTTTCCGCTAGATCCTTCAACACCATTGGTGAATGGGCAGGTTTATTTTGCCGAGTCCTTTGTTTTTCCTTGCCCAAGTACATCTAGACTTCAAGTTACAGTCACTATAAACCAGCCTAATAATGCAGGAAATAATGGTGCTATTGGTTTTTGTGAGAGCACGATTTCATCTCAACTTGCTATTAATCTTTTTGATTTATTGTCTGGAAGCCCACAAACTAGTGGGGTTTGGTCTGGTCCAACAGCAACTACAAATGGTCATTTAGGGACTTTAGATGTTTCAAGTTTCAATTCAGTTAGTTCTCCTTACGTTTTTACATATACAGTCAGTTCACCACCATGTCCTGATGCAACTTCTAGTGTAACAGTAAATATAGTACCATTACCCACGGCAAGTGTCAGCGTTTTACCAACGACAATATGTTCGAATGA
>ERZ795062.1091-NODE-1091-length-20138-cov-6.599313_pt1 | contig 20138 bp, 17 predicted proteins | sample MGYA00375146_ERZ795062 | MGnify/ENA primary metagenome ERZ795062 (study PRJEB30191, sample SAMN05720281) | activated sludge metagenome | isolation source: Anaerobic digester | place: USA | collected 2015-07-16 ... | reverse complement strand
CTGCCGAAACAGCCAAAAGAATTCATGAAAATCAAATAAAAGGAATTGCCGCAATCGGAAGCAAAGTTGCAGCAGAATTATACGATTTAAATATTATCGCACCAGAAATTCAAACAGTAAACAACAACATGACGCGTTTTTTTGTCATTAGTAAAGAAAAAAGTCAAGTTGCAAAAGAAGAAATCAACAAGGCTTCAATAAAATTTGAATTAGAGGACACACCAGGAAGTTTGGCAACGGTTTTGAATGTAATGACCAATTGTAAATTAAATCTAACCAAAATCCAATCGATGCCTATAATTGAAACACCTTTTCAATATTCCTTTTTTGTAGATGTCGTTTTTGAAAAATACAAACATTATGAAAAAGCCGCGAAAATTCTGGAAATAATGACTAATGAATTTAAAGTTTTAGGTGAATACAAAAATAAGTTGATTCGTTGATTTGGTTATTCGACAATGCGATAACCAAGTTAAAAAATCACCAAATTAATACAAATGATTACAACAGCAAAAAGACTAGAAACCGTTCAAGAATACTACTTCTCAAGAAAATTGAAAGAAGTAAGACAACTCATGTCTGAAGGAAAACCAATCATCAATATGGGAATTGGAAGTCCAGATTTGGCACCACATTCATCGGTAATTGAAGCCATTCAAAAGGCTATGTTTGACGAAAAAGCACACGAATATCAAAGCTATCAAGGTTTGCCAGAATTGCGTCAAGGTTTTGCTGATTTTTATGCGGCTAACTTTAATGTCGAATTAAATTCAACTACTGAAATTCTGCCATTAATGGGTAGCAAAGAAGGAATAATGCACATTTCATTAGCTTTTTTGAATGAAGGTGATGAAGTTTTAATTCCAAATCCGGGTTATCCAACCTATGCTTCAGTTACGGAATTGGTTCAGGCAAAAGCAGTTTGTTATGATTTAAAAGAAAAAAACAATTGGCAACCCAATTTTGAAGCTTTAGAAAAAAAAGATTTATCAAAAGTAAAATTAATGTGGGTAGGTTATCCACATATGCCAACAGGAGCAAATGCCACTCTAGAATTGTATCAAAAATTAATTGACTTTGGGAAAAAGCATAATATTTTAATTGTAAATGACAATCCGTATAGTTTTGTTTTGAACGAAAATCAGCTGTCAATTTTTCAAATTAAAGGTTCAAAAGACATCGCTTTAGAATTAAATTCATTGAGTAAAACGTTCAATATGGCAGGTTGGCGTGTCGGAATGGTTTCAGGAAATGCCATTTTAATTGATGCTATTTTAAAAGTAAAAAGCAATATGGATTCTGGAATGTTTTATGGAATTCAAAAAGGAGCAAGTGCTGCTTTAAAATTAGGTAAAGATTGGTTCAAAAGTCAGAATGAAATCTACACAAAAAGAAGGAATTTGATCTTTGAATTAGCCCAAAAAATGAATTGTACTTTCGATAAAAACGCAGTTGGAATGTTTGTTTGGGCAAAATTACCAATCGGAATTCAATCGGAAGAATTCATCGATAATTTATTATATGAAAAACACATTTTCCTAACACCAGGAACCATTTTTGGAAGCAACGGTGAAGGTTACATCAGGTTTTCATTATGCGTAAAAGAAGAAAATATCATTGAAGCAATAAAAAGATTTGAATTATGAAAGTTTGCATAGTAGGTATCGGATTAATCGGTGGTTCAATGGCATTAGACATCAAATCAATTTACGATGATGCCGTTATTTTTGGAATTGATGCCAAAGAAAAACATCTTGATGAAGCAATACATCTTGGAATTATTGACCAAAAAGCAACCGAAAATGATTTAATTAACGCAGATTTAGTAATCGTTGCTGTGCCAGTTGACGTTGCTTTAGTAATTTTGCCTGATATTTTGAATAAAATTGGAGAACAAACTTTGGTTTTTGATGTTGGCTCAACCAAAAACCCAATTTGTGAAGCTATCGAAAATCATCCGAAAAGGAAGAATTTTATGGCTTGCCATCCCATTGCGGGAACTGAATTTTCTGGACCAAAAGCAGCTATCAAAGGTTTATATAAAGGTAAAACAAACATCATTTGTGAAGTTGAAAAAACGACTTTCAAATTGCAAGAAAAAGCCATGGATTTGTTCAAAAAACTCGGAATGCGTATTCGGTATATGGATCCAAAATCGCATGACAAACACATTGCTTATGTATCGCATTTATCACATATAAGTTCATTTATGCTTGGGAAAACGGTTATCGAAAAAGAAAAATCGGAACAAGATATTTTTGATATGGCAGGTTCTGGATTTGAAAGTACGGTTCGTTTAGCCAAAAGTTCACCAGCCATGTGGACACCAATTTTTAAGCAAAATAAAAAACAAGTTATAAAATCATTGGAAGAATACATTCAGAATTTATCTAATTTCAAAGATTTATTAGAGAATGATAATTATGAAGAAGTTTATAACGAAATGCAGAATACGAATAGAATTAAAGAAATATTGAAATAGAATAATAGAGCCAAGAAGAAAGATGCAAGATTAATCGCTTAGTCTTTTCTCTTTATTCTTGCTTCTTTTCTCTCAAAAAGAAAAATATGGAAAATAACAAAGAAATGAGAGCGTGGTTAAACAACTTCAATTTGCCACATCCACTTGTAATTGCTGGGCCTTGTAGTGCCGAAACCGAAGAGCAAGTATTGAAAATTGCACGTGAATTAAAAGATTCAAAAGTATCGGTTTTTAGAGCAGGTATTTGGAAACCAAGAACGCGTCCAGGTGGATTTGAAGGTGTAGGCGAAATCGGATTAAAATGGTTGCAAAAAGCAAAAGCAGAAACGGGTTTGCAAATGGCTGTTGAAGTTGCAACGGCAGCTCACGTGAAATTGGCTTTAGAACACGATATTGATATTTTGTGGATAGGAGCGCGTACTACTGTAAACCCGTTTGCGGTTCAAGAAATTGCAGATGCTTTGCAAAACACTGAAAAAATTGTGTTGGTAAAAAATCCTGTAAATCCTGATTTGGCATTATGGATTGGCGGTGTTGAACGTTTGTATAATGCCAATATTAAAAATATTGGAGTGATTCACAGAGGATTTTCTACTTATGAAAAAACAAAATACAGAAATAATCCAGAGTGGCAAATTGCTATTGATTTTCAAAACCGTTTTCCAGATATTCCATTGATTATTGATCCAAGTCATATTACCGGAAATCGCGACATGATTTTTCAAGTTACCCAAGAAGCACTCGATTTGAATTATGACGGGATGATTATCGAAACCCACATCGACCCAGATAATGCATGGAGTGATGCGGCGCAACAAGTTACACCTGAAAGGTTAAAGCAAATCATTTTTGATTTAACCATTCGTAAAGAAACTGATGACGCCGATGATTATCAATTACGTTTAGCCAAATTGAGAAGTAAAATAGACGAGTTTGACGCTAAATTATTAGATGTAATTGGCAAAAGAATGAAAGTTGCAGAAGATATTGGAGCTTTGAAAAAAGAAAAAAACGTAGCCGTTTTACAAAACAAACGTTGGAACGAAATCCTTGAAAAAATGGTTAATGACGGAAGTCAAAAAGGATTAAGTGAAGAATTTATACTTCAATTTTTCAAGGCAATACATCAAGAAAGTATTTCGCATCAAGAGAAGATTTTTAATTCTTAAGATTTTTGAATGTTGATTAACGATTTTTGATTTTTGATTTGCTTACTTTTGCATAAATCTGAATTCTAAAATCGTTAATACTCAATCGTTAATATCAATGACAGGACTAGTTTATAAATCTACAGGAAGTAATTACGCCGTAAAAACGGATGATAATCGTTTCTATGACTGTCGCATCAAAGGGAAGTTTAGAATTAAGGGCATAAAAAGCACTAATCCAATTGCAGTAGGTGATATAGTAGATTTTGAATTAGACGATTCGACAGATGAAGTTATTGGGCAAATTCATAACATTCATGATAGAAAGAATTATATCGTTAGAAAATCTGTCAATCTTTCTAAACAGACACATGTAATTGCTTCCAATATCGATTTGGCATTTCTTTTAGTTACCATCAATAATCCCGTAACTACAACTAGTTTTATTGATAGATTTCTTGTGACAGCCGAAGCCTACGGAATAGAAGCAGTTCTCATTTTTAATAAAATCGACACCTATGACGAAGCTATGCTCGACGAGCAGCTCTATTTGCAATACATCTATTCTCAAATAGGATATAAGTGCTTAAGAGTTTCGGCTACGCAAAAAAAAGGATTAGAAGAACTCAAAACATTGATGAAAGGAAAAGTATCAATGTTTACAGGTCATTCAGGAGTTGGAAAATCTACATTGATTAATGCTATCGAGCCAAAATTAGATTTAAAGACAACGATAATTTCAGAACAGCATCAACAAGGACAACACACCACCACTTTTGCGGAAATGTTTGATTTAGATTTTGATGCAAAAATTATTGATACACCAGGAATAAGAGGTTTTGGAGTAGTTGATATGGAGAAAGATGAAGTTGGAGATTATTTTCCTGAATTTTTTGCTTTGAAACAAAACTGCAAATTCAATAACTGTTTGCATAAAGAAGAACCTCATTGTGCTGTAAAACAAGCTTTGGATGAAGACAAAATTGCTTGGTCACGCTATAATAGTTATTTGAAGATTCTTGATGGAGATGAAGACGTATATAGAAATGATATCTATGCCGACGATAGAAAAGCCAGTGACGAAACAAGGAAATAGTATTCAGTTTTCAGTCTCAGTTTTCAGTTCAAACCTCTAATATCAATATTATTAATTATGAAAGCAGTCATTCAAAGGGTTTCTCAAGCTTCAGTGACAATTGATAACGAGATAGTTTCAGAAATTAAAAATGGATTGTTAATTCTTGTTGGAATAGAAGATGCTGATGCAATTGAAGATATAACTTGGTTAACTTCAAAAATTGTAAACCTTAGAATTTTTGGTGACCAAAATGACGTGATGAATTTATCTGTAAAAGATACAGATGGTGACATAATTATTGTAAGCCAATTTACGCTTCATGCATCAACCAAAAAAGGCAATAGACCAAGTTATATAAAAGCTGCCAAACCAGAACTAGCCATTCCATTATATGAAAAATTTATATCCCAAATGGAATCAGAATTTGGGAAAAAAATACAAACAGGGAAGTTTGGCGCCGACATGAAAGTTTCATTAATAAATGATGGACCAGTTACTATAATTATTGACACAAAAAATAAGGAATAATTTTGCTAAATAAAAGTTAAATCATATATTTGAGTATAACTCAATGATATGAAAAAACTGATTTATTTGTTGTTCTTTTTCACAGGTTGTATTTATAGTCAAAAAATAGAATATTCTACCCTTTTAATCTCAGATAGTCTAAAGACTAATGCTAATGCTGTAGTTCGTTTCAAGCAAGTGGATATAACTATACCTGCTCAAGACAAAATGACAATCAAAACTTTCTCGGCAATTACAGTTCTGAATGAGTTGGGTTTAGATGATTTAGATTTGGCAGAAAGTTTTGATAAAAACAGAACAATCAATAGCATTGAGGCAACAGTTTATGATTCGTCAGGCAAAGAACTAAAAAAATTTAAAAGAAAAGATTTTAGAGATGTCAGTGTAGCTGATGGCTTTTCTGTTTTTAGTGATAATAGAATGTTGTATCTAGATTATACGCCAATTACTTATCCATTCACCATGGTGTTTGAAAGCGAAATTACTACCTCAAATACTGCATTTATACCTTCATGGTCACCAATTGAAAATTATTTGGTAAGTACAGAAAAGTCAGCACTTACTATAGACTGCAATCCTGAGTTGAAGTTAAAATACAAGGAATTAAATTTCTCTGGATTTTTAATTGAAAAAATAGAATCAGAAAATAAAATAAGTTATTCAGCCAATAAATTAAAAGCTATTAAAAGACAAGAGCTTACGCCTTCTGCTTACAAAGTATTTCCTGTTGTAATGTTTTCTTTAGAAAAATTTGAGTTGGAAAATGTTAAAGGAAATGCAATTTCATGGAAAGATTTTGGAAAATGGTATTACTCTTCACTCTTATCGGATACAGAAGAAATACCTGAAGAAACTATTCAAAAAATCAAATCATTAATTGGAAATGAAAAGGATAAACTCAAAATAGCTCAAATTATTTATAAATATGTTCAAGAAAAAACACGTTATGTTAGTGTTCAAGTGGGAATTGGTGGTTGGAAACCCATGTTAGCAAAAGATGTGGATAAATTTGGATATGGAGATTGCAAAGCATTAACAAATTACACAAGATCACTTTTAAAATCCGTTGGAGTTGAGTCATATTATACAGTTGTTTTTGCTGGAAAAAATAAAAAAGATTTGCAAGAAGATTTATCTTCAATTCAGGGAAATCACGTTATTTTATCGTTGCCAATACAGGATAATTTAATTTGGTTGGAATGTACAAGCCAAATTCAACCTTTTGGTTTTCAAGGCGATTTTACAGATGATAGAAAGGTTTTAATAGTAAAACCTGAAGGTGGAGAAATTGTTAACACAAAAGTCTTTACAGAAAAAGATAATCTAGAAAAAATAACAGCAAGTTATACTTTAGATTCAAACGGAAAAATAATTGGAAATGTAATTTCAAAGTTTTATGGACTTCAATATGACGATGAGTTTCATATGGAAAGAGAAAGCAGAGAAAACCAATTAAAGAGTTTAAAATCTGATTACTCCAATATTAATAATCTAAAAATTAATAATATCAGCTTTTCTAACGATAAAGATAAAATAGAATTTATCGAAAAATTTGATATTGAAGCAGAAAATTATGGACAACTAAGTAACGGAAAAATTATGTTTCCGCTAAATGCATTTGACCAATATAGCTATGTGCCAAAAAAATATAAAACACGAGAATTTCCATTCGAAATTGAAAGAGGATATACTTATGAAAGCGAAACCGAAATAACATTACCCGATGGATATTCAATAGAAGCAAAGCCGAATAGTACTGAAATCAATAATGAATTTGGAAATTATAAAATTGAGTTTTTGCAAACATCATCTTCAAAACTAATTTGCAAAAGGAAGTTTGTTCTTTTTAAAGGTTTCTATGAAAAAGAAAAATATGAAACCTTTAGAAAATTTCTTGAAACTATAGCCAAAACAGACAATTCAAAAGCAATCATTTACAAAGTATAAAAACAAAAATAATATGAAATTTTTTTTAACCACATTAGCATTAGTTTTCATTAGTATAACTTATTCGCAAAAAATAGAATTAGGAAAAGTAACTTTAGAAGAATTGAACGAAAAAAATCATGTATCAGACACTAGTGCTGTAGCTGCCTATTTGTTCAAAAAAGGAGAAGTTAAATTTAATTACAGCCAAAGTGAAGGGTTTATAATTTCTACAAACGTAAAACTCAAAATTAAAATTTATAAAAAAGAAGGATATGATTGGGCAAATTTTTCGGTACCGTTTTCCACTGGTGAATATGGACAAACTGTAGATGTGAAAAATGCAGCAACGTATAATATAGTTGCTGGAAAAATAGAAAAAACTAAACTTAAATCTGACGGTGAGTTTGAGGAAAAGGTAAATAAATATTGGTCTAGAAAAAAAATCACGATGCCCAATGTAAAAGAGGGCTCAATTATTGAATTAGAATATGAAATAAAAGATAAAGGTATTGGTTCTATTGATGAGTGGTATTTTCAGTCATCAATCCCAATAAATTACTGCGAATATTCAACTTATATTCCAGAGTATTTTGAATACAATACATATTGGAAAGGTTTTCTTGCTCCAACAGTAACAAAAGAGGTATTAAATGAATCAATAATTTCAACTTATAAGGATAGAAATTATGTTACTCCAACTCAGTTCTCAAATGAAAAAACGGAATATAGAGTTAACAAAACCAAGTATGTGTTAAAAGATGTTTCTTCAATTAAAGATGAAATGTTTGTAAACAATATCAGAAACTATACTTCCTCAATTTCGCAAGAATTATCACTTTTGCGTTATCCTAATTCACCAGTGAAAACATTCTCTACAGACTGGGAAACGATAGTAAAAAATATATATGAGTATGATGATTTTGGGCCAGAATTAAATAAATCGGGATACTATGATAATGATTTAAATGTGTTACTAAAAGATATAACAGCTCAACCAGAAAAAGCAGCTATAATATTCAACTATGTAAAAAGCAGAATGAATTGGGATGGAATGAATGGCTATGGTTGTGAAAATGGTGTCAGAAAAGCATATCAAGAAAAAACTGGAAATGTTGCCGATATCAATTTAATGTTGGTTTCAATGTTGCGCTACGCAGGTATTGAAGCAAACCCAATTTTAATTAGCACTAGGAATAATGGAATATCTCTTTTTCCATCAAGTTCAGCATTCAATTATGTAATCGCTGGGATAGAATTGGATAATCAGGTAGTGATGTTAGATGCAACTGATAAAAATGCTTTGCCAAACATACTTCCTATTCGTGATTTAAACTGGTTTGGGAGAATAATCAGAAAAAATGGTTCATCTGCCGAAATCAACTTGATGCCAGTTTCAAATTCGAAAGAAAACATCAATATGCTTGCTACTATTAACGATAGTGGTGAAGTAAGTGGAAAAATTAGAGATCAATATTTTGATTATAACGCATATGTTTTTAGAGATAATTATGGTAGTTTGAGCAAAGAAAGCATGACTGAAAAGATTGAAAAAAAACATAAAGGAGTTGAGATTTCTGAATATGATTATCAAAATCTAAAAGATTTTTCAAAACCAATTGTAGAAAGTTATGGATTCAACTCAAACAACGAAGTTGAAATTATTTCTGATAAAATGTATTTCTCGCCATTTTTGTTCTTGTCAATGGATGAAAATCCATTCAAACAAGAAACAAGAGAATACCCAGTAGATTTTATTTTTCCACACCAGGATAAATACATGATTAGCATTACAATTCCTGATGGATATGACTTTGAAACACTTCCACAATCAAAAGCAATAAAATTTCCTGACAATTCTATGCAATTTAATTATTTGATTTCAACAAGCGGAAAAACTGTTCAATTAATTTACTCTTTAGAGGTTAACCAATCCATAGTTTCACCAGAAAATTTTGCTGCTTTGAAAGAGCTATTCAAGGAGATTGTAAATAAGCATACTGAAAAAATTGTTTTGAAAAAGGCATAAGTTTTAATTATGCTGATGTTGTATCTTTGTTTGGATATAAATAAAAGAATTTTACAATGAACCTAAAAAACGCTCAACTAGAAGTTGACAATTGGATAAAAAACCATGGTGTTCGATATTTTAATGAATTGACCAATATGGCGCAATTAACCGAAGAAGTGGGTGAAGTTGCCCGAATCATTGCTCGTCGATATGGTGAACAATCCGAAAAAGAAAGTGATAAAAACAAAGACCTTGGTGAAGAACTAGCCGATGTGGTTTTTGTGGTTTTGTGTTTAGCAAATCAAACAGGAGTGGATTTACAAGCGGCTTTCGATAAAAAGATGGATTTGAAAACAAAGCGTGATCACGATCGTCATCATAATAATGAAAAACTAAAATAAAAATCAATTTTGTTATTCTGAAGTATGAGGAATCACATAAAGATTATAAAGTTTAATGAGATTTCGCGTTCCTCGAAATGACAAATGCACCAATGAATCTACTTTTAAAACATTCAAAATTCAAAATTCAAAACGAAACAATTTCAATAACTGGTTCCAAGTCTGAAACCAATAGATTGTTATTGCTACAAGCTTTATATCCCAATTTAGAAATAACTAATATTTCAAATTCAGATGATAGTAAAGTAATGATTGAAGCATTTAAAGAACTGTCAAATGAAATAGATGTTCACCACGCAGGAACTGCTATGAGGTTTCTAACTGCTTTTTTTGCTATTCAGGAAGGAAAAGAAGTTGTTCTGACAGGTTCAAGCAGAATGAAAGAAAGACCAATCAAAATCTTGGTAGAAACTTTGAATCAACTTGGAGCCGAAATAAGTTACATCGAAAATGAAGGTTTTCCTCCAATTCATATAAAAGGAAAAAAACTTTTGAAAAATAAGGTTTCGCTTCCTGCTAATGTCAGTAGCCAATATATCTCTGCTTTATTACTCATTGCACCAAAGCTAGATAACGGATTAGAATTAACGCTTGAAGGCGAAATTACTTCAATGCCTTATATCAAAATGACTTTAGCATTGCTAAACGAAATAGGAGTAAAAACTTCTTTTGTTAATAATAGAATTTCTGTTACACCGAGCGCAGTCGAGGTGCCAAAAATCGTAACGATCGAAAGTGATTGGAGTTCAGCTTCCTATTGGTTTTCAATAGTTGCTTTGTCCGAAACAGGAACAAAAATAACACTATCAAGTTTCAAAAAAAACAGTTTGCAAGGTGATTCAGCTTTAGTCGAAATTTACAAAAACTTTGGCGTAGAAACAGTTTTCAATCAAAAAAATTCTATTACCATTTTTAAAAGTCAAAACTTGAAACTTGACCCGAGTGAAAACGAACAGGCGAAGCAAACTTTAAACTTAGAACTTCAAAATTCTCCAGACATAGCTCAAACTATTGCGGTTACTTGTTTCGGAATGGGAATTGGTTGCCATTTGACAGGATTGCATACGCTGAAAATTAAAGAAACAGATAGGTTAGGAGCTTTAAAAAATGAGTTGTCAAAATTAGGAGCAATTATTACCGTTACAAATGACAGCCTTACTCTGGAGCCATCTGAAAAAATCAATGAAAATATCAGCATAAAAACCTATCAAGATCACAGAATGGCAATGGCTTTTGCTCCACTTGCGCTTCGAGTTCCAATAATAATTGAAGATGCTGAGGTGGTTTCAAAATCTTATCCAACGTTTTGGGAAGATTTAAAATCAGTTGGGTTCCAAATAGGATGATTTTAAAAAATAAACTCCTTTTTACTTGACAACGCCTATTTCACAATAGTATATTTGCAACCTGAAAATTAGAGAGTAAAATCTACTCACTAGTCGCTAATCATTAATTACTCTATATGAAATTATCGCATTTTAATTTTAATCTGCCTCAAGAATTGTTAGCAGAGTTTCCAGCTGAAAACAGAGATGAATCTCGTTTAATGGTTGTAAATCGTAAAACAAAAACTATCGAACATAAATTATTCAAAGATATTATTGATTATTTCGATGATGGCGATGTTATGATTTTGAATAATACGAAGGTTTTTCCAGCTAGAATGTATGGAAATAAAGAAAAAACAGGAGCTCGAATAGAAGTATTTTTGTTAAGAGAATTAAATGCAGAGCAACGCCTTTGGGACGTTTTAGTTGATCCAGCTCGAAAAATTCGTATTGGAAACAAACTGTATTTTGGAGATGATGATTCATTAGTTGCCGAAGTAATTGATAATACCACTTCAAGAGGTAGAACGCTTCGTTTTCTTTATGATGGTTCCTATGAAGATTTTCGCCTAAAGTTATTGGAACTAGGAGAAACTCCAATTCCAAAATATATAAATCGCGAGGTGACTGATGAAGATGCAGAACGTTACCAAACTATATATGCCAAAGAAGAAGGAGCAGTAGCTGCACCAACAGCAGGATTACACTTCTCTAAGCACTTGCTAAAAAGACTTGAAATAAAAGGTATCGATTTTGCTGAAATTACACTTCACGTTGGATTGGGAACATTTAATCCAGTTGAAGTTGAAGATTTATCAAAGCATAAAATGGATTCAGAAGAGTTGAAAATTACTCAACAAGCATGTGATATAGTTAATAACGCTAAGGCTAATAAGAAAAAAGTTTGTTGTATTGGAACAACAACTATGAGAGCTATTGAAAGTTCTGTTTCATCCAACAAAACTTTAAATCCTTATGATGGCTGGACAAATAAATTTATTTTCCCTCCTTATGATTTTAGCATAGCAGATTGTATGGTTACCAATTTTCATACACCAAAATCAACTTTGTTGATGATGATTTCTGCATTTTGTGGACATGATTTAATGAAGAAAGCCTATGAAGAAGCAATCAAAGAGAAATATCGTTTTTATTCCTATGGCGATGCAATGCTAATTCTTTAAGAAAAGCAAAATTTATTAATATAACCTGCAAAGTATTTATCCTTGCAGGTTTTTTTATTTTTAATATTTTTACAGACCTAAACTTCAAAACATGACTTTTCAAAATACACTTGAATTTGCGCAAGAACTCGATAAACAAGATGAGTTAAATCATTGGAGAGAAGAATTTATTTTTCCACAGCATAATGGTAAAAATGTAATTTATTTTACAGGAAATTCTCTTGGTTTACAACCTAAAATTGCTAAAAACTATGTTGATGAGGTAATGAATGATTGGGCAAATCTTGCTGTTGAAGGACATTTTTTTGCAGAAAAACCATGGTGGGATTATCACGAACGATTTGCACAACCATTAAGTAAAATTGTTGGCGCTAAACCTAGCGAAGTTACAGTAATGAATACACTTACTGTTAACCTTCATTTGTTGATGGTTTCTTTCTATAAACCTACAAAAACACGTTATAAAATTATTTGCGAAGAAAAAGCATTTCCGTCTGACCAATACATGTTTCAAACGCAAGTAAAATTTCATGGTTTCAATCCAGAAGATGCTATTGTAGAAGTAAAACGTCGTGAAGGCGAACATAACATTCGTCATGAAGATATTATTGCAAAAATTAATGAAGTGGGTGATGAGCTTGCTTTGGTGCTTTTTGGAGGTGTAAATTATTATACGGGACAAGTTTTTAATATGGAGCAAATCACAAAAGCAGGTCACAATGTAGGTGCAATTGTAGGTTTTGATTTAGCTCATGCTGCCGGAAATATAAAATTAGAATTACACAATTGGAATGTAGATTTCGCCGCTTGGTGTTCTTATAAATATATGAATTCTGGTCCAGGAAATGCTTCTGGATGTTTCATACATGAAAAGCATCATAACGATAGAACTTTAAATCGTTTTGCTGGTTGGTGGGCACAAAATAAAGAACGCCGTTTTAAAATGGAACCAAAATTTGATCCAATCATTGGTGCCGATGGTTGGCAAGTTTCTAATTTACCTGTACTTTCTCTTGCGCCATATTTAGCTTCGGTCGAACTATTTGCACAAGTAGGAATGGATAAATTAATTACTAAAAGAAATCAATTAACAGCTTATCTCGAATTTATTTTGCACGAAATTGATAAAGAAATTCCTGGAACAGAATTTGAAATAATTACTCCTTCAAATCAAGAAGAACGAGCTTGTCAATTGTCTGTATTTCTTCATGGTCAAGGTAGAAATTTATTCGATTATCTTATGGCAAATGGTGTCATTACAGATTGGCGCGAGCCAAATGTTATTCGTCTTGCACCAGCACCATTTTACTGTTCTTATGAAGATATGTATGAATTTGGACAAAAATTAAAACAAGGAATACAATCATTACATAAATAATACCCAATATTGTCATTCCGAGGAACGAGGAATCTCATCAAGTAATTTAAGTTATGTGATTTCTCCTTCGTCGAAATGACAAAAAATATAATCAATAATGACAAAAGAACAAATTATACAAAACTTCGATCCTTCACAACCAGGATTAGCAGATGCAACCATTTTTGGGTTACCATTTTCAGAAGAACAATCAGAAATAGTTGTAATTCCTGTGCCATGGGAAGTTACAGTAAGTTATGGTTCTGGTGCTTCTGATGGTCCAGAAGCAGTGCTTGATGCATCATTTCAAGTAGATTTAAATCATCAAGACTTTCCAGAATTATGGAAATTAGGAATTTACTATGCAGAAATCCCTCAAGAATGGAAAAAAAATTCAGATAAATACAAAGATTTAGCACAACCTATTATCGAAGCTTTAGAAAGTGGTGAAGATTTAGAAACCTATCCAGCTTTGATGGAAGATTTGCATAAAATTAATAAAGCTTGCCGAGAATTGCATACAGCCGTAAAAGAAAAAACGTTACATTATATCAATCAAGGTAAAAAAGTTGTGCTACTTGGTGGTGATCATTCTACACCTTTAGGTTATTATGAAGCATTAGCAACTCAACACGAAAATTTTGGCATTCTTCACCTTGATGCACACATGGATTTACGTATTGCTTACGAAGGTTTTACTTATTCGCATGCGTCGATTATGTATAATGCATTGCAAATTCCTCAAATTTCGAAAATTGTTCAAGTGGGAATTCGTGATTTTTGTGAGCAAGAAGTTGATGTAGTTAAAAGTTCCAAAGGTCGAGTTATCGTTCACACAGACAGCGATTTAAAAAAGGAAACATTTGAAGGCAAAACGTGGCAACAACAATGCGACGAAATGATCAATCAATTACCTCAAAAAGTTTGTATTTCGTTTGATATTGACGGAATGTATCCTTGGTATTGCCCAAATACTGGAACACCAGTTCCAGGTGGATTTTCATTTGAACAAGCTACTTATTTATTCAACAAATTAGCCGAAAGCGGTAAAGAAATTATTGGCTTTGATTTAGTAGAAGTTGCACCAGGTGAAAACGATGATTGGGATGGAAATGTAGGCGCTAGAATGTTGTTTCACATGTGTGGTGTTTTGGCAAAAAATAACGGAATGAATGTTGGAAATAAGATTGTGTTTAGATAACATAGTTTAAACGTAATCTTTGTCATGCTGACGAAGGAAGCATCTTATAAATTTCAAAGCAATTATGTTAGAATTTAAAGAAGGATATCATACTTATTATGTTTATATCCTTACGAATAAAGCGAAATCTGTTTTGTATATAGGTGTAACAAACAATTTAAAAATTAGATTACAACAACACTCAGAAAACTTAAATCCAAATTCGTTTACATCAAAATATAATGTTTATTTTCTATTATATTATGAAAAATTTACATGGATTCAATTAGCTATTGCTAGAGAGAAAGAATTAAAAGGTTGGAAGAGAGACAAGAAAATAGAATTGATTAAGATAACTAATCCCGATTTAAATTTCTTAAACCACTTATTTGAATAATAACATCGAGAATCTTCCTTCGTCAGATTGACAAAAGTTTACGTTTTATATTTACATTTGAAATAAACCTTTTCAGAATGAAAAAACTAAAAAAACTACTAGTCATTTTACTTTCATTAATACTAATAATTGCATTAGGAATATATTTTTATCTTCTTTCCACAAAACCACAATATGAAGGTGAAGTTGCGATAAAAAACATCTCAAAAAACACCGAAGTTTATTTTGATGAATATGGAATTCCACATATTTATGCTGAAAACCAAAAAGATGCACAAGTAGTTTTAGGTTATGTTCATGCGCAAGATAGATTGTGGCAAATGGAACTCATGCGACGAATTGCTGCTGGAAGATTATCAGAGCTTTTTGGGAATAAAGTTTCAAAAACAGATCAATTTTTTGTTGCGCTTGGAATCAATGAAAACTCAGAAAAAGCAGTTGCAAACATTGATAAAAATTCTGAAAGTTATAAACTTTCAATGGCTTATCTCGACGGAATTAATCAATATCTCGAAAACGGAAAAACACCTATTGAGTTTACTCTGCTTGGCATTGAAAAAAAACCATTTACACTCAAAGATGTGTATAATATTTTTGGATTTATGTCTTTTAGCTTTGCTATGGCTCAAAAAACTGATCCATTGTTAACCGACATTCGTGATAATTTAGGTTCAGCATATTTAAAAGATTTTGGCTTAGATGGTTCATTGGGAACACAACAAATAAAAAGTTTTAAAGGAGAAGTTTCTAACTATTCTGAAATTTCAAAACAAGTAGCTTCATTGCTCGATGCTTCACCTGTTCAACCTTTTATTGGAAGCAATTCTTGGGTAATTGGTGGTCAAAAAACAAAATCGGGAAAAGTAATTTTTGCCAATGATCCACACATAGGTTTTGCGCAACCTTGTACTTGGTATGAAGCGCATATTTCTTGTCCAGATTACGAAATCTATGGCTACTATTTGGCTGGAACACCATTTCCGCTTTTAGGTCATAATCGTAAATATGCCTATGGATTAACCATGTTTGAAAACGACGATGTTGATTTTTTTGCTGAAGAAGTTAATCCAAAAAATGCTAATCAATACAAGTATAAAAATGATTATTTAGATTTTAAAAATCATTCAAAAACTATAAAAGTTAAAGATAGTGCTGCTATTGTTTTAAAGTATAAAGAGAGCATTCATGGTCCAATTATAAACGAGGTTATGACGGGTTCATATTCTAAAAAACCAACGGCTCTTTCATGGATTTATACCAAAGATAAAAATCAAATTCTCGATGCAGTTTATCATTTGTCTCATGCAAAAGATGTTACGGATTTTAGAAAAAGTTGCGAACTCATTCATGCGCCAGGATTAAATGTCATGTATGGCGATGCAAATGGTAATATTTCTTGGACAGCAACTGGCAAATTATATAAAATGCCAAACAATATCAATCCAAATTTTATTCTTGATGGTTCAAATGGAGAAGATGATAAAAAGGAATTCTTAGATTTTTCTAAAAATCCATCGGCTTTAAATCCGAATTGGAATTATGTTTATTCTTCTAATAATCAACCAGAAGCTATTGACGGATATTTATATCCTGGATATTATTTACCAAAAGATAGAGCGCAACGCATTGTAAATTTATTAGAGCCAAAAAACAATTGGACTTCTACAGATGTTGAGAAAATGATTTTAGATAATACTTCTTCAAGAAGTTCATTTATTGTGGCAAAAAGTATTGGAAGTTTAGAATTTGATAAATGTACCGAAATACAAAGTAATGTGCTTAAAATAATGAAAAACTGGTATGGTTCAAATAATCTAAACGATATTGCGCCAACCATTTACAACAAGTTTTTATATCGATATTTAGAAAATACTTTTGAAGACGAATTGGGTAGCGAAAAATTCTCGGCAATGCTTTCTACTCATTTTGTAAAACAAATGATTGAAAATCAAATTGCTAATGACAATTCAATTTGGTGGGATAATTTGGCTACCAAAAATAAAAAAGAAACCCGAAAAGAAATTTTAACAAAATCATTTCTAGAAACTATTTCCGAACTTGAAAAACAATTGGGTAACGACATTTCAAAATGGACTTGGAACAAAGTGCATACTCTTGAACATCAACATCCAATAGGAAAAGTAAAAGCATTAGCACCTTTGTTTAATGTAGGAAAATTTGAAGTTGCTGGTAGTAATGAAGTAATCAATAATTTAATGTTTGGATTTTCTTCAAATGGCAAATATGAAGTAAAAGCTGGACCATCAACTCGAAGAATTATTGATTTCTCAGATGTTGAAAATTCGGTTTCAATTTTGCCAACAGGAAATTCTGGAAATCCTATGAGCAAACATTACAATGACCAAGCTGAAATGTATAATGAAGGCAAGTTTCGAAAAATGAAAATCAATAAAAAGGAGATTATTGAAAGTTCAACTAAATTGGTTTTTGTAGCAAAATAAATTACTGCATCTTTGTAATCGTAAATAATGGTTAATGAAATGCGTTAATTCGTAATTGTTAATTTGTAATTCGTAATAGTTTAATGCAAACTCCCAAAAAAATAGCTGTTGTTGGTTCAGGATTAGTTGGAACTTTATTAGCAATTTACCTTAAAAAAAGAGGTCACACAGTTCATATATACGACAGAAGTCCTGATATTAGAAAAATAAATTTTTCTGGACGTTCTATAAATCTTGTTTTATCAGATAGAGGAATAAAAGCACTAAAAGATATTGGTTTAGAAAACGAAGTATTGAGTATAGGAATTCCTGTAGAAAAACGTGCCATTCACACTGGAATTGATACTGTAAACGAACAATTTTATGGTAAAGATGGCGAAGTAATTTATTCGCTTTCGCGAAGTTTACTCAACAAAAAAATGGTTGATTTAGCTGAACAAGCAGGCGTTGAATTTTTCTTTGAACAAAAAGTTTGGGATGTTGATTTAAACACAGCAACTATTTCCATTGGTGAAACGGAAAGAGGTGAATGGTTTACTAAAGATTATGATATAACTTTTGGTGCTGATGGTGCTTTTTCTAGAATTCGCCACAGAATGCAACGTCAAAGTATGTTTAATTATTCGCAAGAATTTTTGCAAATTGGTTACAAAGAATTAAATATTCCTGCCAATGCTGATGGCACACATAAATTAGACAAAAACGCTTTACACATTTGGCCAAGAGGTAATTTCATGTTGATGGCGTTAGCAAATCCTGATGGAAGTTTTACCTGTACGCTTTTTATGCCTCATGATGGCGAAAATTCTTTTGAAGAATTAAAAACTAAAGAACAATTAGTTGAATTTTTTGCAAAGCATTTTCCTGATACTAAAGAGGTAATTCCAAATCTAGTGGAAGATTTTTTCAAAAATCCAACGAGTTATTTGGTTACTATGAAATGTTTTCCATGGACATATAGTGATAAAGTTGCCTTAATTGGAGACGCTTGTCATGCCATTGTGCCTTTTTATGGTCACGGAATGAATGCCGGTTTTGAAGATATTACGGTGTTAAATCAAATGATTGAGAAATATGGTGATGATTGGGCAAATTTATTAAATGACTACGAAAACTCAAGAAAACCAAATACCGATGCAATTGCAGAACTTTCCAGAAGGAATTTTGTAGAAATGAGTTCAAAAACTGCTGATAAAAACTTTTTATTGCAAAAGAAAATCGAAAAATGGTTCTCAGATAAACATCCAGATAAATGGTTGCCACTATATAGTAGAGTAACATTTAGTTTGCAACCATATTCAGAAGCATTAGCCATAGGTGATTTTCAAAATAAAATTATGGAAGAAATATTGAAAATTGAAAATATCGAAGAAAAATGGAATTCAGAAGAAGTGGAAAATTTAATTTTAGAAAAACTAAAAACTGACCACTGATTACTGCGATTGTTTACTAATTATCTTCTCGATGTACTTTTGTAAAATCGAATGCAGGTTTGCAAATAGCAATATATTCACACGGTTCATCAAACGGATTGGAATATTGAACTCTAGTATTAGCTTCAATTTTAATGGATTGTCCAGCTTCTAGAATTACAATTTCATCTTCAATAATAAATTGTTTTTTTCCAGAGATTACGTAGGTATACTCTTCAAATTCTGGTGTTTGAAAAGGTTCACTCCATTTTGGTGGCGCAATCATGTGCGCAATAGAAATGTCATTGTTATTCGTTGCAACTTTTCCGTGATGTTCCTCAATTAACTTTCCATTAGTTGTTGGAACAATAAAAGGCGATTTTTGAATTAGGTATTTTTTCATAAAGTCATTGCGCGAGTTTATATTGAGCGAAGTCGAAATAAAGCAATCTCATAATCAACTTCTTCTCATTTATTTAAATAGTCATAAAATCTTTAATCTCATTAATTAAATTATTATAGATAAAGTCTTTGTTCTTTTCTCTTTTCTCTATTTTCTAAATATAAAATAAACTGCCAAGACTAAAAAACACATTCCCACAAAATGGTTCCATCTCAAAGTTTCATTTTTGAAAAATAATAATGAAAAAATCACAAAAATTATCAGTGTAATTACTTCTTGAATAACCTTGAGTTGTAGTAAAGAAAATGGTCCGCCATTACCTTGATAACCTATTTTATTTGCTGGAACTTGAAAACAATATTCAAATAATGCTAAACCCCAACTAATTAAAACAATCGTAATTAGCCCTGCATTTTCAAACCATTTCAATTCTTTAAATTTCAAATGACCGTACCAAGCCAATGTCATAAAAACATTGGATAGTATGAGTAAACCAATTGTTATGTAACTTTTCATTATTTTTTGAAGAGTTTTGTCAATATCCCAAAAACACCTCTAATAAACGAAGCGCTCGTCACCACTTTAGTCACCGATTTTCCAATGACTTCTGCAGTACTAGGTTCGTTGCTTTTTTTCTTTTCTTCTTCTTGAGTTTCTTCCTCTTGAGTTTGTTCTATTGCTTCTTCAATTTTTTTTGAAAGCATTTCATAGGCACTTTCTCGGTCTATTTCTTCTTCGTATTTTCTAACTAGTTTAGATTTATTGTTAATTTCTTCAATTTCATTTTCAGTTAGCACATCCATTCTGCTTTCTGGTGCTCGCATCATCGTTGCAGCCAATG
>ERZ795062.1077-NODE-1077-length-20255-cov-9.964851_pt1 | contig 20255 bp, 19 predicted proteins | sample MGYA00375146_ERZ795062 | MGnify/ENA primary metagenome ERZ795062 (study PRJEB30191, sample SAMN05720281) | activated sludge metagenome | isolation source: Anaerobic digester | place: USA | collected 2015-07-16 ... | reverse complement strand
TGAGGAAGGTCGGGTCCCCGATGACCTGCAATCCGTCGATGGCCGCCACCCCGTCCCGCAATGCCGCCCCGGTCTCCAGGATCGCCCGCGCCGCGTCTAGGTAGCCGCTGCGACCCGTGGTGACCATCGCAGCCCAGGTCGCGGCGATCAGGCCGCCGGAGCGAGAGCCGGCCAGCCCGGGGGACAGGTACAGCCCGCCCGGCCAGTCGGGGTAGGTGAAGTACTGATGGCGGCGCAGATCGCGGTCGCGGTACAGCAGCGTCGAGGTGCCCTTGAGGGCGTACCCGTACTTGTGGGTGTCCGCGGAGATGCTGGTCACCCCTGGCACGCGGAAGTCCCACGGCACGATGTCGTAACCCAGTTCCTGCGCCCACGGCCACAAGAAGCCCCCCAGGCAACCGTCCACATGCATGCCGATCCCACGCTCCTGAGCCAATGCGGCGATCTGTGGGATCGGGTCGATCAGGCCATGGCCGTAGTCCCCGGCCGAGCCAACCAGGGCGATGGTCTGGTCGTCGATAAGGTCGGCCATGGCCGCTACATCGGCGGTGTAGGCGTCGGTCAGCGGCGCGTGTCGCACCTCGATATCCATCCAGTAGGCCCCCTTGTCCAGGGCCACGTGCGCGGTGATCGGCATGACCACGTTCGGCCGGGTGACACCGCGTTCGCGGGCGGCCTCCCGGTATGTGTAGAGCGCGGTGATCAGGCTTTCTGAGCCGCCACTGGTGATGACACCGCACGCGCCCGCGTCGGCGTGCACGAGGTCGAGCACCATCGCGATGATCTCCGCCTCGAACTTCGTCGCCGACGGGTACATGTCGCGCTGCAGAACGTTCGCGTGGGAGAACTGGCTGAACACCTCGCCGAGGTAGCCGTAATGCTCGTGGTCCCCGGAGTACAGGCTCCCCGACACCCGGCCCTGGTCCCCGGTGGCGTCCTCGCGGTGGGCCATCGAGGTGATCTCGGCCAACACCTCCGCTCGGTCACGCGGTTCCTCGGGGATCCGCCGGTAGGTCGTCGTCTCCTTGCGGTAGGGATAAAAGCCATCGATGAAGTCGTCGAAGTCGCTCACGAACCTGAGGCTACGCGCGCGCAGCGTGGCAGGCTGATCTTATGCGCAAGGTGATTCCGCTTCTGGTGGCCCTCTTCGGGATCGTGCTGTTCGCCGTGGGGGTCGGCAATGCTGTTGGCGGCGTGGCTCAGACGATCAACAGCGTCGGGGCGCCGTGGGTGGCCGACGGCCCGCACACGCAGCGCCTCGAGGAGGGTGGCTACGTGCTGTACGAGCAGGCCACCACCCGCACCCTGGACCCGCAGGACGTCACGATCACGGGCCCGGAGGGCACGGTGCCCATCGGCGGCACGGCCACGACCACGGTCACGCTGGGCAACACCACGTGGGTCGGGGTGGCCGGGTTCACGGCGACCGTCGCCGGCGAGTACACCATCACCGTGGCCAGGGAGGGCCGGGAGCTGGCGGTCGGACCGTCCTTGGCGGGCACCTTGGGCAACGCCTTCGGCTGGGTCGGGGCCGCCGTCCTCGGTGGTTTCATCGCGCTGGCAGGTCTGGGATGGTTCGTGGCAGTGCTGTTCATCGGCGGCAAGAAGACACCAGCCGTCGGTGCGGTCGGACCGGCTGGAGGCTGGTATCCGGATCCGCAGGACCCTGCCCAGCTGCGGTGGTGGGACGGCCGGTCGTGGACCGATCAGCGCACACCGCGGCAGTAGCAGCCGGACGGATGCTAGTCGATCATCGCTTTTTCGCGTAGAGTCCGCTCACACCTTTGGAGGAGGGCACATGAAGAAACTTGTCGGGCTGGTCATCACGGTCCCGCTGTTGTTCGGTGGGCTGGCAGCCTGTGGCGGCGGGGACAGTGATACCGCCAGCACCCCGGCCGCGACGGCCGAAGCCACTGTTGCGGCGAGTCCGGAAGCCACGATGGAAGCGACCACCGAGGCCACCGATGGGGCCACTGAGGCATCCGGGTCAGCGGTCGACCAGTACTGCCAGCAGGTTGACGAGTATGCCGAGAAGGTGGCCGAGCTGCAGGCCAACCCGAACACGGATACTGCTGCTGAGTTGCAGGCCACTGCCCAGAAGCTGCAGGACACCGCAGCCAACCTCACCCAGGAACTGATCGACGACCCGTCCAAGGCCACTCAGGTGCAGGAGTGCACCTCGAAGTTGCAGGAGTCGCTGGGTCAGTAACGCCAGCAGACCGAAGGGGGTGCGCGTGGCCAAGCGCACCCCCTTCGGCGATGTCAGGCCCCCGCCTTACTCTGGCGGTACAGCCTGTACATAAGGAGTGCAATGCCAAGTAACGCGGCCAACGAGGCGTACATCTACGAGGCGATCCGAACCCCCCGGGGCAAGGGCAAAGCCAACGGTTCCCTGCACACGGTCAAACCCGTGACGCTGGTGACCGGTTTGATCGACGAACTGCGCACCCGCCACCCCGGTCTGGACACCAACGTGGTGGACGATCTGGTGCTCGGATGTGTGACTCCCGTGGGAGATCAGGGTGCCGACATCGCCAAGACCGCAGCGATCTTCGCGGGCCTGCCCGACACCGTCGGCGGCACCCAGGTCAACCGCTTCTGCGCCTCAGCGCTGGAGGCGGTCAACATCGCCGCGCAGAAGGTGCGCTCGGGCTGGGACACCCTGGTGATCGCCGGTGGTGTCGAGTGTATGAGCCGGGTCCCGATGGGTTCCGACGGCGGTGCCTGGGCGATGGACCCCGAGACCGCGTACGAGACGTACTTCGTCCCGCAGGGGATCAGCGCGGACCTCATCGCCACAACCGAGGGTTTCACCCGCGAGGACGTCGATGCCTACGCCGTGCAGTCCCAGCAGCGCTCGGCTGCCGCCTGGAGTGCCGGCAACTTCGCCAAGTCCGTGGTGCCGGTCAAGGATCGCAACGGCGTCATCCTGCTCGACCATGACGAGCACATGCGCCCGGACACGACGCTGGAGTCGTTGGGGGCGCTGAAGCCCTCGTTCGCCGGGATCGGCGAGATGGGTGGCTTCGACGCGGTGGCGCTGCAGAAGTACCACTGGGTCGAGAAGATCAACCACGTCCACACCCCGGGTAACTCCTCGGGCATCGTGGATGGCGCGGCGCTGGTCGTCGTCGGCAACGAGCAGGTCGGCAAGGACTTCGGGATGGCCCCGCGAGCGCGGATCGTGGCCACGGCAGTCTCTGGCGCCGACCCCACGATCATGCTGACCGGCCCCACCCCGGCGACGCTGAAGGCGTTGAAGACGGCGGGTCTGACCCCCGATGACATCGACGTCTGGGAGCTGAATGAGGCCTTTGCCGCCGTTGTCCTGAAGTGGGTCAAGGACCTGGATCTGGACATGGCCAAGGTGAACATCAACGGTGGCGCCATCGCCATGGGACACCCGCTCGGGGCCACCGGCGCGATCATCCTGGGCACTGTGGTCGATGAGTTGGAGCGGTCCGGCGGTCGGTACGGCCTGGTGACGTTGTGCATTGGCGGCGGCATGGGGCTGGCCACGATTGTGGAGAGGATCTGAGATGACGAACATGATCGCGTGGGAGGCCGACGCCGACGGCATCGTCACTCTGACGATGGACGACCCCGACCAGGGTGCCAACACCATGAACGAGACGTTCCAGACCTCGTTCGCGCAGACCGTCGAGCGCCTGCTCGCTGAGAAGGACACCATCACGGGGGTGGTGCTGACCAGCGGGAAGAAGACGTTCTTCGCCGGCGGTGACCTGGGCCTGTTGAGCCAGGCCACCCCCGCTGACGCACCTGCCCTGACCGAACAACTGCAGCATTTCAAGAAGCTCAGCCGGCAACTGGAGACGCTGGGCAGGCCCGTGGTGGCGGCGATCAATGGTGCCGCCCTCGGCGGTGGATTGGAGATTGCCCTGGCCTGTCACCATCGCGTGGCGCTAGACGTCCGCGGCAGTGAGATCGGGCTGCCCGAGGTGAGTCTGGGTCTGCTGCCCGGCGGTGGCGGAGTGGCGCGCACGGTGCGGATGTTCGGGCTGCAGAAGGCGCTCATGGAGGTCCTGTTGCAGGGCCAGCGCCGCAAGCCCGCAGCTGCTTTGCAGGTCGGACTGGTCGATGAGCTGGTCAGCGATCCTGCCGAGCTCATCCCGGCGGCGAAAGCCTGGATCAAGGCCAACCCGGACGCAGTGCAGCCGTGGGACGTGAAGGGTTACAAGCTGCCGGGCGGCACCCCCAGCAATCCGAAGTTCGCCGCGATGCTGCCCGCCTTCCCGGCCAATCTGCGCAAGCAGCTCAAGGGTGCTCCGATGCCCGCACCGGAGCACATCATGGCTGCGGCCGTCGAGGGGGCGCAGGTCGACATCGACAACGCGCTGCTCATCGAGTCGCAGTACTTCGTGGATCTGGCCACTGGTCAGGTGAGCAAGAACATGATCAAGGCCTTCTTCTTCGACCTGCAGGGCATCATGAAGGGCGGCAGCCGCCCCCAGGACTACCCGAAGTACACGGCCAGCAAGGTCGTGGTGCTCGGCGCCGGCATGATGGGGGCCGGCATCGCCTATGTCTGCGCTCGCGCTGGCATGGAGGTGATCCTCAAGGATGTCGCCCTGGAGTCGGCCGAGAAGGGCAAGGCGTATAGCGAGAAGTTGCTGGCCAAGGCGGTGAGCCGGGGCAAAATGGCCCAAGCTGCTGCCGACGAGGTGCTCGCTCGCATCACGCCGACCGATAACCCGGCTGATGCCAAGGGCGCCGACCTGCTGATCGAGGCCGTGTTCGAGGATCCGGCGCTGAAGGCGAAGGTGTACGCCGAGATCGAGCCGTTCATGGCCGAGGATGCGCTGCTGGCATCGAACACGTCGACCCTGCCGGTGACCGGCCTGGCCACCGGCGTGTCCCGGCCCGCCGACTTCATCGGCATGCACTTCTTCTCGCCGGTCGACAAGATGCCGCTGCTGGAGATCGTGGTCGGCGAGGCGACCTCAGATGCGGCCATCGCCAAAGCGGTGGACGTCGCGCTGCAGATCAAGAAGACCCCGATCGTGGTCAATGACAGTCGGGGGTTCTTCACCAGCCGGGTCATCGGCACGTTCATGGGCGAGGCTGTGGCCATGCTGGCCGAGGGCATCCCGGCGCAGTCCATCGAGCAGGCCGCCTTGCAGGCCGGTTATCCGACCGGTCCGCTGGCCCTGTTCGACGAGGTGTCGCTCACGCTCGGCCGCCGGATCCGGGAGGCTGGCCGGGAAGCTGCGGCTGCCGAGGGCTGGGACTTCCCGGAGCACCCGAGCTACCCGGTGATCGATGCCATGGTGGTGGAACTCGACCGCGGCGGACGTGCCGCCGGCGCCGGCTTCTACGACTACGCCGACGGCCAGCGAGTCGGCCTGTGGTCTGGACTTGATCGCTGGCAGAGCGTGGACCCACGCGATGTGGATCTGACCGAACTGCAGGAGCGGATGCTCTTCGTGGAGGCCATCGACTCGGTGCGCTGCTACGACGAGGGCGTGCTGCGGTCGGTGCCGGATGCCAACATCGGCTCGATCTTCGGCATCGGTTTCCCGCCGTGGACCGGTGGGGTGCTGCAGTACATCAACTCCTACGGTCTGCCGGAGTTCGTGAGCCGGGCGCAGGAGTTCGCGGCGAAGTACGGTGCCCGCTTCGAACCGCCGGTTTCGCTGGTGGAACGCACCGAGCCGTACGTCTGAGGTCGTGGTGGGGCCGACGATCTCGGCCCCACCCGCCCCTAACGCCGGACGGGTCCCGGCAGCAGGAAGTCGTAGTCGCGGCGCACAATCCGCTTCGCGCCGCGATCGAGGCGCCGCACCCGCAGAAACAACTCGAGCGTCGCCGCATCCTGCCGGTAGTACTCGTCCACATCTCGGCGCGTGACGCTGGCGTAGCCGTGGCCGGCCAGCCACCTGTTGGCCATGCTGATCGCTGCAGGAAGTCGGTACGCGACGCCCTCCTTGATGAAGTTGCCCAACAGGTCCACCCCCACGAGCCGGGGGTCGAAGTAGTCGTCCATGTACTCGGCGATGCTGCCCTTGCGCCGGTAGTAGGTGCGCAGCCCCGGGGGTATGGCGGACAGCAGGATCTCCTGGTCGAAGAGGTAGCCCGAGGCATCCCGCATGAACGGGGTGCCGATGTCGATGAGCACAGGATCGTTGGCCGCGAAGGACCAGTTGGACAACTGCGCGTCGATCGCCACCTGTGGTTGGGCAGTCCGCGCCAGCAGGGCCTCGACCCGGTCGAGCACGGCGGGGATCGCCACCTCCAGCCAGTCATCGCCGGCGGTGTGCAGCAGGGTGTTGCCCAGCCGGGTCATGAATGGCTGGAGCAGGTAGACCACAGGCGGGCGCCCGGGCCGCTGGACCGGGATGACTTCGGTGGCCACTACCTGCACGCCGGTCGCTGCGAGGATCTGCACGTACTGCTCAACCAGTGCGCAGAAGGCATCGGCCATGGCATCATCGGCGAAACCCGACATGCGTTTGGCGACGTACCCCTCCAGGCCCGGCACCCGCAGCGCCGCTGAAACTTCACCGTAGGCGATCACGTCGACCCCGGTCGGATGCGCCGGGTCGAGTTCGGCTTCCAACCGCGTCAGCACCTCCCTCACCATGAGCTGGCCTCCGCGCAGGCTGCGTCGAATGCCGCCAGCACGGCGTCGATCTCGTCGACCATCAGCAGCCCCGGCTTGACCTGCAACACGCTGCGATCGAAACCGGCGAACATCGCCCAGACGCCTGCATCAAAGAGCAACTTGGTCATCAACATCCCGCCGATGTCATTCGCGAACTTCACCCCGATGATCAGACCCGTCTGCCGGACCTCGACGATCCAGTGCGGGTACTTGGCAGCCAGCTCGGCGAACCCTGCTGTCCACCGCTCGATGGGCAGGTCGGGCAGTGCTGCCATGGTCAGGTCCAGCACCGTGGCCGCCACCCGGCAGCCGAGTTCCGCCCCGCCGAACGTGGAGACGTGGCCCCAACCGTCCTCGCGCAGCCAAGCCCCCGCACGTTCGCTGAGCAGGGTGGCGGCAATCGGGTAGATACCTCCCGACAAGCCCTTGCCCGTGACCAGGATGTCGGGGACGACGCCGAACTCCTCGACGGCCCACAGGTGCCCGCTGCGCCCCAGGCCGGTCTGCACCTCATCGGCGATGTAGAGGGCGCCGGTCTCGTCACACAACCGGCGCACCGCGGGCAGGTACTCGTCGGCCGGGCGAGGAAACCCAGCAGTGGCCGGGACGGTCTCCAGCACCACGGCCGCGGTGGGTTCCGACAGGGCACGCTCGAGGGCTGCAACGTCATTGAATGGCACCCGGCCGAAGTCCGGGCCGCCACTGAGGAACGACGCGGCGGCCTGCTCGTCACCGGCGGCCAGGGCCAGACCGGTGTGGCCGTGGTACGCGTCGGTCACCGACACGACACGGCGCCGGCCAGTGGCCCGGCGGGCGCTCTTGATGGCCAGGTCGATGGCTTCTCCGCCGCCGCTGGCGAACACCGCGTACTGCATGCCGGGGGTCAGGTCGACGAGTTGTTGGGCCAACGCGGCCCGCTCGGTGCTGGGGAAGTGATGGTTGCCGATGTCCAGGGTCAGCAATCCGTCCTGCAATGCGGTGATCACCTGCGGATTGCGGTGGCCGAGGTTGAACACGCCGCCGTTGAGGTGGATATCGATGAACTCGCGGCCGTCCACGTCGTAGATGCGATAGCCGGCCCGCTTCCCGATCACCAGGTCAATGCCAGCTGCGGTGAGGAAGTCGACCCGGTTCGGGCACACGTACTCCCGCGAGAGGTCGAGGGTCTGCTGTTTGGTCGGCGATGTCATGGCATGCGCGCCTGCCGGTCCCAGGCCTGCCAGGCCCGGCTGTACAACCGCGACTGTCGCGACTCGGGGATGTCCTGCACCGCGGCCAGCCATTGCTGCTCGGCGGCGTCAGCCGTGGCAAAACAGGCGGCCGTGAAGGCAGCACGGTCGTCAGTCTCGACGCTCTCGCGCACGAACCTGGCCTCCAACGCGTCGCGCTGCTGCATGTAGGCGGTGATCCGCGCGGGGTAGTTTCGCAAGGTCTGGCGATGCAGGAGTTCGTGGCGCCACCACATGGCGCTTGGGTCGAACAACTGCCCGGGGTGGGTCATCGCGGGCAGACCGCCCCCGAACCACACGGGCTTGAAGATCGACGTGCAGGGTGCCGAGGTCCCGGTCAGCCAGACGGTGATGTCGTCGGCGGTGACGTGGGCAACCATGGAGCCGGTGGACTGGGCCACCCGGATCGGCCCCGGTCCGGCGTGGGCGCAGACAGTCTGCCCGGTGACCCCGCGGGCGGGGGACCAGTCCGGTCCGGCATCCCCGTGATCGCGGAGCAGTCGCATCGCCGAGGCCACATCGGTACGGGTCGCGGTCAAGGCGTCAGTTGTGCGGCACTGCCGGCGAGCCGAGTCGGAGAAGCGGGTGTAGATGACGTCCGAACGGTCCTTCACCACCACGTCGCGCAACCCTGCCGAAGCCTGCTCAGCCCGGGTCAGAGTCAGACCGTTGGAGATTGATCCGGACGTGGCGATCCGGCTGGCCGCCCAATCGCGCCCCACCGTCTCGAGGACGAAGGCCTGGGTCCGGTCGGCGATGATGAAGGAATTGTCGTAAACGAGGTGATGGGTGTGCCCGGCTTCACCGCCCTGCCCATGCTCGACAAGCAGCGCCGCGATGAGCGCCACCGCCTCGTCGGCCGTTTCGCTGCGTTCCAGACCCAGCCGCAGCAGATCCATCCCAAGCAGCCCAGGCTGTTCCTCTCGCTTGGCTTTCGTGAAGACCGCCTCATTGCCGATACTCACGCCGTGTTCGTTGACCCCCATCTCCGCGCCCCAGATCCAGTACGGCTTGGACAGCAGGACCGCGTGCGTGCGGGGGGCCTGCGCGATGGTGATGTAAGTGGCCCGTAGGTGATCGCCCGGATCGGTGTTGGCCCCGATCATCCGCAGGTCATGGGCCTCGTTGGGCTCCCGGTCGGAGTTCTTGCCCAGGATCACCGAGCCATCGGTGGTTGCCAGCGAAACAAAGGTGTCGCACATGAGGTCATTCTTACGCCTGGCAACCCACGGCGACGGCCAGTGCTGCGCAGATCTCGCGAAGGCGGACGTCGGCGAGGCGGCCCATCCGCTGGACGAGAAACCCCAACGCGATGCCTTCCACGGAGTCGAGGTTGACCGCACACCGTCGTGGAACGGGATCCTCGCCAGGTTCGAGAATCACTTCACTTGGCAAGCCGCGCACCGTCGTCGTGCAGGGGGCGACAAGTGCGCGCCGGTGCCGGGGGATTGCCGCGTCCCGGGAAAGTACGACCACGGGTCGGCGGCCCACATCCGCAAGTTCGCACCACCAGAGTTCGCCTCGGGCAGGCAGGTCCGTCACGAGGCGCCTGCCGACGCCCGCCATGACCCCAGATCACCCCAGGCATCGGGAGCATCGACCGGCCGCTCGTCGTAGGCGGCATAACTAGCGTCGATCTGTGCCGCCTCGTGGTGCGCCAACAGCGATCGGAGTGCCGCTTCGATGACAGATGAATCAGTGGGACCGATCCCCAATTCGCGCGCGTTCTTGAGGAGTTCGGAGTCCACAGTCGTGCTCAGGCGTATGCGACTCATGCCACAATCATGCCACCATCACACTGATGTATCCGCCCCATGCCGACCCCGTGAGGGCATGCGACGATCGGGGCATGGATCGCAGGACCTCTGCAGCGTGGATGGAACGGGCCCAGCAGGTTACCCCCGGGGGCGTGAACTCTCCTGTGCGAGCGTTCCGGGCCGTCGGCGGCCACCCGGTCTTCTTCACCAGCGGCCAGGGCGCCTATGTGCGCGACGTGGACGGTAACGAGTACGTCGATCTGGTCGGTCAGTGGGGCCCGGCGTTGCTGGGCCACGCTCATCCCGCGGTCGTGCAGGCCGTCACGGAGGCCGCCGCCCTGGGCATGGGCTTCGGCGCCCCGCACCCGCATGAGGTCGAACTCGCCGAACTGATCACCGAACGTGTCGCCCCGGTCGACCAGGTGCGCCTGGTCAGCAGCGGCACGGAAGCGACCATGAGTGCGATCCGGGTGGCCCGGGGCTTCACCGGCCGCGAGACGATCATCAAGTTCGCGGGCTGCTACCACGGACACTCCGACGCACTGCTCGCTCATGCGGGCTCCGGGGTGGCCACACTCGGGCTGCCGGACAGCGCCGGCGTGCCGCAGAGCCACACCGCGAACACCGTGGTTCTGCCCTATAACGACCTCGCTCTGGTCGCCGAGGCGCTACGGATCTACAACGTTGCAGCGATCATCACTGAGGCGGTGCCCGCGAACATGGGTGTCGTCCCGCCGGCACCAGGGTTCACGCAGGGCCTGGCAGGTCTGTGCAAGGAATACGGGGCGCTGCTGATCAGCGACGAGGTGATGACCGGCTTCCGGGTGTCGCCAGCCGGATGGTACGGCCTCGAGGGCGTCCCCGCGGACCTGTTCACCTACGGCAAGGTGATCGGTGGCGGACTGCCCGTGGCGGCGTTCGGCGGTCGCGCCGATGTCATGGCCATGCTGGCTCCGATCGGGCCGGTTTACCAGGCAGGGACGCTGAGCGGGAACCCGGTGGCCACCGCTGCCGGGTTGGCGATGCTGCGCAATGCCGACTACGCCCGCGTCGATGCCGCCGCCGAGCAGGTCATCGCCAGCACCACGCAGGCGCTCACCGCTGCCGGGGTGCCGCACATCGTGCAACGCGCCGGCAACCTGTTCAGCTTCTTCTTCCGCGACGAGCCCGTCAACAATTACGAGCAGGCCCAGCAGCAGAACACGCAGGCCTTTGCCGCCTTCCATGCCAGCATGCTTGACAATGGGGTGAGCCTGCCGCCGTCGGCCTTCGAAGCGTGGTTCGTCAGTAGCGCCCACGACGAGCAGGCATTGCAGCGGATCGCCGACGCCTTGCCGGCCGCCGCTCGCGCCGCCGCCGACGCTTAGGAGGAATTGCATGTCCGAGCACACCACTGTGCACCTGTTGCGTCACGGCGAGGTGTACAACCCCGACAAGATCCTCTATGGCCGGCTGCCCGACTTCCACCTTTCGGATCTGGGCCAGCAGATGGCGGAACTGGCCGCCGATGCCCTGGCCGACCGTGACATCACCGAGGTGATCACCTCGCCGCTGGACCGGGCGCGGGAGACCGCCGCGCCCATCGCGGGACGGTTCGGCTACACCCCGAGAATCGATGAGCGGATCATCGAGGCGGACAACATCTTCGAGGGCCAGCGAGTCAGTGTCGGCGATGGCGTCCTGAAGCAGCCCCGCGCCTGGCGACACCTCTATAACCCGTTCCGGCCGTCCTGGGGTGAGCCGTACGTGGATGTGGCCGCCCGGATGCGGGCGGCCGTCACAGATGCCCGGCGGCGCAACACGGGCCACGAAGCGGTTCTGGTCAGCCATCAATTGCCTGTGTGGATCGCTCGGCTCGATGCCGAGGGCCGCAACTTCACTCATGATCCGCGGCGCCGGCAATGCAACCTGGCGTCGCTGACCAGTTTCAACTTCGACGACGGACAACTGATCAGCATCGTCTATACCGAGCCGGCCAGCAGCCTCTACCCGCAGTCCACGCGGGGTGTGGGGGCGTAAGTGAAGCGGTTGCTGCTGGTCCTGATCGGGGTGCTCGCCGTATCGGCATGCTCGATGCAGGCCGGCGACCCCGGCGAGGGCGACGGGTTTGTGGCCGGGGACGGGTCCAGCGTGATCCTGCCGGTCGCCGAACGGCTACCCGCGCCTGTCCTGACCGGCACCGACCTGAACGGGCAGCCCGTCGATACGGCGACCTGGCAGGGTAACCCCGGTGTCATCAATGTGTGGGCCTCCTGGTGTGCGCCGTGCCGCGCGGAAGCCCCCGAACTCGTCGCCGTCGCCAAGCAGAACCCGAAGGTCAACTTCCTGGGCCTCGACACCCGAGACAATGACGACGCCGCCCGGCAGTTCGTGAAGAAGTACGGCATCACCTACCCCAACCTGCCCGACCCCAACGGTCAGCTCGTGCTGAAGTTCTCCGACAGCCTGCCGCCGCAGGCGATCCCTTCTACGTTGCTGATCGATTCACAGGGTCGGGTGGCCGGCCGGTTCCTCGGTGCGGTGGATGCCACCGAACTCGATGACGCCCTGCAGCAACTCAAGGCGGAGCAGTGAGCGTCGCGGAGACCGTGACGCAGGGGTCGCTGCTGCTGGCGATCCCGCTGGCGCTGCTCGCGGGATTCGTCTCCTTCGCCAGCCCGTGTGTACTGCCGCTGGTGCCCGGATACGTGGGGGTCGTCACGGGCGTCACCGGTGCCGAACTGGAGGAGCACACCACCCCCAAGCAGTCCAAGATCTTGGCCGGTGTCGGCCTGTTCATCCTGGGCTTCTCCCTAGTGTTCATCTCCTACGGTGCTTTGCTTGGGTACGCGGGCGAGGTGCTACTGCAGTATCAGGAGCCGATCCAGCGGGTGCTCGGTGTGATCATCATCGTGTTGGGGATCGGTTTCATGGGGGCGTTCCCGTGGCTGCAGCGCGATGTCCGCTGGCACGTTTCGCCGAAATTGGGCATGTGGACCGCGCCGGTGCTCGGCGTGCTGTTCGGCCTGGGCTGGACACCCTGCATCGGCCCGACGCTGGCCGCTGTACAGGCGCTGGTCTTCAGTGAAGGGTCGGCGCTGCGCGGAGCCTTGCTGTCGGTGGCCTATTGCATCGGTCTCGGGGTGCCGTTCCTGATCATCGCGCTGGCATTCCGGCGGATGGCCGGGGCTGTGACGTGGCTGCGGCGGCATTCGGTCTGGGTGTTGCGCTTCGGCGGGCTCACGCTCATCGCGATCGGGGTGCTGCTCGTGACGGGCATGTGGAACGAGATCTCAGTGTGGATGCGGGTCTGGGCCAGCGAATTCCAGGTGGGGCTATGACGACAACCGTGACCCCGCCGGCGCCGACCTCGGGACCCAGCCTAGGCGTGCGCGGGTGGTTGCGTTGGGGCTGGCGTTCGCTGACCAGCATGCGTACCGCGCTCATCCTGTTGCTTCTGCTGGCGCTGGCCAGCATCCCGGGCTCGGTGTTCCCACAGCGCGGCACAGCGCCGGAGCGGGTCGTCGATTACATCACCGCCAACCCGACCATCGGCCCGTGGCTGGACCGTCTGGGCATGTTCGACGTGTTCGCCGCCCCCTGGTTCGCGGCCGTGTACCTGTTGTTGTGCGTGTCGTTGATCGGCTGCATCGTCCCGCGCACCGCGGAGTTCATCGGGGTGCTGCGTCGGCCGCCGGTGAAAGCACCCTCGCGGCTGTCCCGGATGCCGGCCTTTGAGACGACCACGGCCGATGTCGACACCCTCGACCGGGCTGAGGCGTATCTGCGCGCCAACCGCTGGCGGGTGCGCCGGGAGGACAACTGGGTCTCGGCGGAGAAGGGCTACCTGCACGAGGTCGGCAATCTGCTGTTCCATCTGTGCTTCATCTTCCTGCTGGTGGCTGTGGCGGTGGGCGGGCTGTTCGGCTGGTCGGCCAAGGTGATCGTGGTCGAGGGCACCGGCTTCACCGGCTCCCTGACCCAGTTCGACTCCTTCCGCAAGGGCCGACTGGTCAACCCCGACCAGATCGCGCCCTTCTCCGTGGTCCTGCAGGACTTCACCGCGACGTTCCAGGAGAGCGGGCAGCAGCGCGGCGCGCCGCGCCAGTTCGAGGCGGACGCACTGGTCACGCAGCGCCCGGGCGCCCCGGAAGTGGCCGAGACCTTCAGCGTCAACGATCCGCTGGTCATCGACGGCAGCAAGGTATTCCTGGTCGGCCACGGGTACGCCCCGGAGATCAAGATCACCGATGCGGACGGTGAGGTCGTGTTCGACGACGCCGTGGTCTTCCTGCCCCGGGACGGCAACCTGACCAGCGCCGGCGTGGTCAAGTTGCCCGACCTCGAGCAGCCCTTCGCACTGACTGGGCTGTTCCTGCCCACCGCGGTCATCGACCCGGTCATGGGCCCGGTCTCGGTGTTCCCCGCCGCCAACGACCCGCAGTTGTTCCTCGGCGCCTTCGACGGGCAGGTGCCCGCGGGCGGCAATGTGTACACCCTGGACACGTCCGGGCTCAACCGGATCGGCACCGAGGCGCTGCGCCCAGGCCAGAGCTGGGACCTGGCCAATGGCATGACGGTGGAATTCGTCGGGTTTCGCGACTTTGCGAATGTGACCGTCGCCCACGACCCGGGCCGGTGGTTCGCGCTCGCCGCATCGGTGCTGGTGATCCTGGGAGTCAGCATGTCCCTGCTGCTGCAACGGCGTCGGGTCTGGGTCAAGGTCACCGGTGACTCGGTTACAGTTGCCGAAGTAGCCGGCCTGAGTAAGTCGGGCGGGGGCAAGGTCCACGACGACGTGCGAGAGATCGCCGTCACGCTCCGCGAACAAGGGAAGTGACAAATGGCCCAGTTGAGCAACTTGATGGTGTACGCCTCGATGCTGGTCTACACCTTGGCGTTGTTCCTGTTCGCCGCATCGCTGGCCGCGCGCCGGGTGCCCCTGGCCGCCAAGCAGAAGGTGCTCGTGGGTGCCGGAGGGCCGCAGACCGTCGAGGCCGATCCGGGCGACGATCCCGGGCGCCGATCGGGGAACATCGCCCTGTCGCTGAGCTGGCTGGGGACGATCCTGCTCACCATCGGCTTCGTGCTCCGCGGCCTGGCTGCAGAACGCTTCCCGCTGGGCAACATGTACGAGTTCTCGCTGGCCGCCGCGATCTGCGTCGCGCTGGTTTACCTGATCGCGGCATCCCGCACCGACCTGCGCTGGCTCGGAGTGTGGGTGATTGGCGCGGTCCTCCTGACCCTGGGCCTCGCGGTGACGATCCTGTACACCGAGAGCGCCCAGCTGGTGCCGGCTCTGAAGTCCTGGTGGTTGGTCATCCATGTCAGTGCTGCGGCCCTGTCAGGTGGTGCGTTCACGTTGAGCGCCGGGTTCACCGTGGCGTACCTGTTGCGGCAACGGGCCGAAGACCGCGGGACCACCGACAAGGGCCTCGCGTCGCGGTTGCCGTCCGCCGAGCGCCTCGACGCTCTGGCCTACCGCACGATCGCGTTCGTCTTCCCGGTGTGGACGTTTGCCGTCATCGCCGGAGCCATCTGGGCGGAGAACGCCTGGGGCCGGTACTGGGGCTGGGACCCCAAAGAGACCTGGGCCTTCATCACCTGGGTCGTATACGCGGGCTACCTGCACGCCCGGTCGACTGCAGGCTGGAAGGGGCGCAAAGCCGCGATCATCAGCCTCATCGCCTTCTCCGCGTTCATCATCAACTTCTTCGGCGTGAACTTCTTCGCCAGCGGCCTGCACTCGTACTCGGGGGTATAGACCTCGGGGCGCGTGTCAGTCCTCGGCGATCATCGGTGGCACTGCCCGCGTGAGCGGGTGACATGTGGATCAGGGGTCGTCGGGCCGGCTGGTGTATCGCTTCCCGCGGGGACTGATCCAGACGGTGGTGCCGTCGGGCTGGCGTTCGACCCGCCATTTGCCATGCGTTTTGAGGCGGTGATGATAACGACACAACGCCTGCAGATTGTCCGCGTCGGTGGCACCTGCCGGCCAGGGCACGATGTGGTCCAGATCGCAGTGGCGGGCCGGGCGGCGGCAGCCGGGGAACCGGCAGCGCCGGTCCCGGGTCCGCACATACCGGCGCATCCTCAGGCTCGGCATATACCCGGCGCATAGTTGCGGCAGGGTCAGCCGGATGATCGCCGACGGCACCTCCAGGCGGCGCAACAGTTCATCGGCGTGGCCGTCGGCGATCGGGCCGTACCCGTCGATCTCCGCCCCATCGTCGGTCATGATCACCGCGATCGGGACCTGCTCGGCCGCGGTGATCCCGGTGAGCAGTTCGATGAACATGTCGGCCTGGATGGCATCCCGGTTGCCCTGGATGCTGTTCGACCGCACCCGGATCGACTCCATACAGGCGGTGGCCTGCTCCGCGGTCAAATAGGCGGACAGGGTGGCCATGCCGTCCGGTTCTGGGGTCAACGTCACCTTGCGTGACTTGCGGGCCTTCTTACGGCGGCGTTCGGCAGCGTCGGCGTCGATCCGGTCGACCTGCCGGGTCAGCCACGGCCGTAACTGGCCCCGGGTCCGGGTGGCGGCATAGTCGATGGCCCGCTCGGCCAGCGCCTGCCGGTCGGCCGGGGCGAGTTCACACGTGGCCCGGGCGATCTCCCGCACCTTCACCAAATCCAGCCGCCCATCAGCCAGCGCGGTCAGCAGGACGGGCAGGTCCCGCACGACGTCCACGGCCACATCCACCATGGTCGAGGCGAACCCCGGTGTCCACACCATCGCGCAGGCCACCTCCGGCGGGGTCGGATCGACCACCACCCCGTCCGGATCGGCGCCCAGCTCCGATTCGACGAACACCTGGTGGAAGGCCTGCAACTGTTGGGCGTGGCAGAACCCGATCACCGCCTCCGCCGCCTTCGCGACCTCCAGCGGATCGTCGTCGGAGAGCATCTCCGCTAGCACCGCGAGCACCGATTCGTTCATGCCCATACCGTACGAGAGACCTACGACAAACTACCCGGACCAGGAAGTATGTGGTGGATAACCCCGCCGCATGGGGGCGGGACACGGCGAAGGTGGGCGTTTCCGAATCGGAAAACGCCCACCTCATCGATCTGCAGGGGATCAGCCCGCCCGGCGTTGAGCCACCAGCAGGCCCGCCATCCCGAACACACCCAGGCCCACGAGCATCAGCGGTACGACTACCGCGAGGCTCATCGAAGCGGGGACGATCAGGTAGCCGAGGGCGAACAGGGCGAACATGACGCCCGAACCCAGGCTCAGAATGTCGATGGGATGTCTGCTCATGCCTTCTTCTCCTTCTTAGGGGCGATCACGGGGGTGTTGCCGGCGGCGGGCGCACCCGTGTCGATGTATACGCCGCCCGCGAGTGTCGTCGCATTCACGGTCAGCATGCCCTGCTGGGCGCCTGTGGGTTTGGCGAGAATCACTTTCCCGGCGCCGTCCGGGTCGGGCACTCCGTTCTCACGCAGGCCATCGAGGTAGGTCGTGGTCCCTTGGTCGGTGACCACCCGGACCTCCCAATTGCGGGGCGCCGCGATCCGGATGTCCCCAACGGTCACATCGACATCCACCTCGTCACCATCGGGCTGACCGTCCCAATCATCGAACTTGACGTCCACGACTCCAAGACTCAACGAGTAGCTCTCCTGGTCCGCTGTTGGCTGCCAGGTCACCTGGCCAGTCGTGATGTCTGCCCGCTGCACCTGCGATGAGGCTGACACCAGCACCAGCAAGGGCACCGCGAAGATGAGCAGCCAACGCGCCCGTCCCCGGAAGGCCCCGATCACCATCGTGACAGCGAGCGCCAGCAAGGACGACGCCATGATGGCCGTCGGGTTGTCGGTAATCAGCATCGTCACACCCGCGGCGGCAATCGCCGCACACAGCCCGATCAGGCCCAAGTAGGACCGCGGCCGCGGTGGCACAGGAGGCGCGGCGAGCACCGTCGTCGGCTGCCCGCCGCTGTACGCGTACCCCACCTCGGCAGGCTCAGCCTGCACAACCGGGGCCCGCCGGCTCATCGCGATCCACACCACGATCCCGGCTACCAAAGCGCCGATCAGCACGCCGCCGTTCGCATCGCCGAACAACAATCCGAGCCCGATCCCCGCAGCGATGAACGCGACGATCGCGCCCAGGATCCGCAGGCCCCAGGAGTCGCTGATCCGGGTGCCGGGTGGTGCCGTCTCATCGGGCACCAGCAGCCACAGCGCGAGATAGGCGAACAACCCGAAGCCGCCGAACAGCAACGAGACCCCGAAGGCGACTCGCAGGATCACCGGGTCGACGTTCCAGTATTGGCCCAGACCGCCGGCCACACCTCCGAAGATCCGGTCGGAGTTGCTGCGCCGGAATGGTCGCGGGGCAACTGGTGGCGGTGGACTCATCTGCATCGTTGTTTCACTCATGTCTCCACGGTGGCCGCCGGGACGGGTCCGGCACATCGGGTACGAGCCCTGATTCTGCCCTCAGGGTTTTCTCCTGATGTCCTCAGGACCTCCCCTGCGGGACAATCGGGGCATGACCACCCAGATCGCCGTGCCGCGCGCCTATCGCGAGAGCCACGGCCGGTGGATCGGTGGCGTCGCCAGTGGCATCGCCACCAACCTGGGCTGGCCCATCTGGACTGTCCGCGCGCTGTTCGTGATCCTCACCGTCTTCGGCGGGATCGGGGTGATCGCCTACGCGGCCTACTGGGCCGTGTTGCCTGCCCGCGAGGACGACGACTCCGACACCGTGCGCCTGCTCGCGTTCGCCGCCCTGGTGATCGGCGGCTTCCTACTGGTGCCGCTGACCACGTGGATGCAGGTGGGACTGCCGCTGGCCGTCATGGCGATCGGGGCGACGGTGGTGTGGATGCGGGTGCAGCCAGCGCGCAGACTGCGCCGGGACGGTCTGCAATGGACCGCTCTACTCCTGGGCCTGCTGCTGGTGGTGGTGGGCCTGGTCGCCCTGACGGCCACCGGCCTGGGGCTGCGATCGGTGCTGAACGTGGTGGCCGTCGCAGTGCTCCTGCTCGTGGGGATCGGGTTGATCACTATGCCGTGGATCGCCGGGATGTACCGCGAGCTGACCGCGGAACGCCAGGAGCGGGTGCGCTCGCAGACCCGCGCCGAACTCGCCACGCAGGTGCACGACTCGGTGCTGCAGACCCTGACCCTGATCCGCAAACACGCCGATGATCCCGATCGTGTCGTGCGGTTGGCCCGTTCTCAGGAGCGGGATCTGCGGGCTTGGCTCTACGAGCCGGTGGGCGATCCGCAGGAGTCTTTGAGTCCGGGACTCGCGCACATCGCGGCGAGAGTGGAGGCCGAATACCCGGTGACTGTGGAGGTGGTGTGCGTCGGAGACGGACCGTTGAACGACGGCGGGCGCGCGCTGGTGGCCGCCGCCGGCGAGGCCGTCCTCAACGCCGCCAAGCACGCCGGCGGGACGATCAGCGTGTATGCAGAAGCCGATCGCGAGGAACTGCGGGTGTACGTCCGTGACCGCGGCCCCGGTTTCGACCCGGACGCGGTGCCCGCTGATCGGCGAGGGATCGCGGAGTCCATGAAAGGACGGATGGAGCGCGCTGGTGGCCAGTGCTCGATCCGCACCGACAGCCGCGGTACCGAGATCACCTTGCGAGTGCCGGCATGATCCGGCTGGTGATCGTGGACGACCATGAGCTGGTGCGGGCCGGGATCCGCGGTGGCTTGCCCGGCGATTTCGAGGTGGTGGGGGAGGCCGCGGACGTGACCCAGGCTGTGGCGGTCATCCGGGTCACACATCCCGATGTGGTTCTGCTCGACGTGCACTTGCCGGGCGGTAACGCCCAAGAGGTGTTGCGGCAGTGCCACGGCGGATCCAAGTTCCTGGCCCTGTCCGTGTCGGACGCCTCGGAGGATGTGATCGGGGTGGTGCGCCTCGGTGCCCGCGGTTACGTCACGAAGGACATCACCGCGCAGGCGCTCGCGGATGCGATCCGGCAGGTCGACGCCGGCGACGCGGTGTTCAGTCCCCGCCTGGCCGGGTTCGTCCTCGATGCCTTCACCGGTGCGGCAGCGAAGACCGACGACGAACTCGATCGGCTGACCGCGCGCGAGCGCGACGTCATGCGCCTCATCGCACGCGGCTACACGTACCGCGAGGTGGCGGACGAACTGTTCGTCAGCGTCAAGACGGTGGAGACCCACATGTCGGCCGTACTGCGCAAACTGCAGTTGAGCAACCGCCGCGAACTGGCCCGCTGGGCGCGCGGCCGGGGGATCGAATAGCTAGAGCGTGTCTGACAAATCATGTTCTGCCGAGACGGCGCGAACAGCATTTGCCAGACACGACCTAGCCCACGCCCCGCAGAAAGTCGGGGTCGTCATCAGGCGGCAGGAAGCGGCGCGGCGGTCCATCGGCCGGGGCGCGACCCAACCACAGCCACAGGCCGGGCCCGATCACCGGCAGCAGGAGTACCACGACCGCCCAGACGAAGCGACTGCCGCCGCGCACGTCGGAGGCGGGCACGCTGAACAGGTCGATGAGAGCGAAGATGGTCAGGCCGAGAGCGGCGATGACCCCCAGCACCTTGACCATGGTCCTATGGTAGTCGCGATACGACCGAGCGGACAGTTGTCACCGCGATGCCGATCCAGTTCCAGACCCGCAGGTACCCTGGAACGGTGACTTCAGGACGTGCCTTGCTCGTGTATTCC
>ERZ795062.1075-NODE-1075-length-20278-cov-5.906740_pt1 | contig 20278 bp, 17 predicted proteins | sample MGYA00375146_ERZ795062 | MGnify/ENA primary metagenome ERZ795062 (study PRJEB30191, sample SAMN05720281) | activated sludge metagenome | isolation source: Anaerobic digester | place: USA | collected 2015-07-16 ... | reverse complement strand
AATCAGGGCTAAAAAACAAACAAACGGAACAAAATATAAAGTGCTAATCACTAATTACTAACGACTAATTACTAAAAAAATTATGTCAGAAAAAGAATTAAAATCACTCGAAGATCAATTTCAAGCTCGCATCGATAGAGACGAGAAAATTGAACCAAAAGATTGGATGCCAGAGAAATATAGGCAAACACACATTCGTCAAATTTCTCAACATGCTCATTCCGAAATTGTAGGTATGCTTCCAGAAGCAAACTGGATAACTCGTGCTCCTACATTGAGAAGAAAGTTGGCACTATTAGCAAAAATTCAAGACGAAGGCGGACATGGTTTATATCTATACAGTGCAGCCGAAACTCTAGGAATTTCTCGTGAAGAAATGTATGACCAATTGCATTCAGGAAAAGCAAAATATTCAAGCATTTTTAATTATCCAGCTCTAACTTGGGCAGATATGGGTACAATAGGTTGGCTAGTTGATGGTGCAGCAATTATGAACCAAGTGGCATTGATGGGAACATCCTATGGGCCATATTCTCGTGCTATGGTTCGCATATGTAAAGAAGAAAGCTTTCATCAGCGTCAAGGATATTCTATTCTTTTGACTATGGCAAATGGAACACCAGAACAAAAAGCAATGGTGCAAGATGCAATGAACCGTTGGTGGTGGCCATCATTAATGATGTTTGGACCAAAAGATGCAGACTCACCAAATACCGAACAATCAGTAAAATGGAAGCTAAAAAGAAAAACCAATGACGAACTTCGTCAGCAATTTGTTGACCAAACCGTTCCTCAAGCCAATATTCTCGGAATTACAATTCCAGACGATAAACTAAAATGGAACGAAGAACGCAAGCATTATGATTTTGGTGAAATCGATTGGGACGAGTTTTGGCAAGTAGTAAAAGGTCATGGACCATGCAACAAGCAACGTCTCGAAGCAAGAAAATCAGCTTGGGAAAAAGGAACTTGGGTTCGCGATGCAGCTGTTGCTTACGCCGAAAAGCAAGCAAATAAAGAAGTAAAACAAGCTATTTAACTAGTCCTCAGTCTCAGTTTTCAGTTAACATACTGCCAACTGCGACTGCGACTGTAAACTATAATAAGATGAAAAATTGGCCTCTTTGGGAAGTATTTATAAGAAGTAAAAACGGATTAGAACATCGTCATTGTGGAAGTTTACACGCTAGCGATGCAACCATGGCATTAGAAAACGCTCGCGATGTTTACACACGCAGAATGGAAGGAGTAAGTATTTGGGTTGTACCATCAGCACAAATAACAGCTTCAAATCCTGAAAATAACGGCGAAACCTTTGAACCAGCAATAGACAAAGCGTATCGTCATCCAACTTTTTATGAACTGCCAGACGAATTAAAGCATATGTAAAATAATGGTGAATGATTGAGTAAATGAGATTTTTTATACTCATCACTCATCGTTCATCACTCATCACTAACAAAATGAATAACAATCTAATTCAATATATATTCGGAATTGCAGACAATTGCCTCATTCTAGGTCAACGACTTGGCGAACTTTGCGGTCATGGACCAAGTTTAGAAACCGATATTGCTTTAACCAATATTTCACTCGATTTATTAGGTCAAACCAGAAGTTACTATCAATATGTGGCTCAACTTCAAGGTGGTGATGTGACCGAAGATACTGTAGCTTTTTTACGTGTTGAAAATCAATATTTAAACACACTTTTAGTAGAGCAACCTAATACTGATTTTGGCTATTCTATTGCGAGACAATTTTTATTTGACGTTTTTCATCTTTTACTGTTAGAGGAATTGCAAAATAGTAAAGATGAAAACCTTTCGGCTATTGCCAAAAAAAGTATAAAAGAAGTTTTATATCACAAACGTTTTTCATCAGATTGGATAAAAAGATTAGGCGATGGAACTGATGAAAGTCACAGCAGAATTCAAACAGCTATAAACGATTTATGGATTTTTACCGACGAACTTTTCCATCAAACAGATGCTGATAAAGCAATGGTTTCACAAGGAATAGGAGTTGATGTGACACTTTTAAAAACAAAATATTACAAAGAAGTAAGCGAAATTTTAGAAGAAGCAACATTACAAACGCCTCAAATTGAATATTTTCAAAAAGGAGGAAAACAAGGAATACATAGCGAACACATGGGTTACATTTTAACGGAATTGCAATACATGCAACGCACATATCCTAACATGACTTGGTAATTTAATGACAGATGAATTATTACATATTGACCAAAAAATAATCGAAATTTTAAAAACGGTTTCCGATCCAGAAATTCCAGTTTTATCGATAGTTGATATGGGTGTAGTTCGTGCTGCAAAAATGAATGATGATGTTGTAGAAGTTCAAATCACACCAACCTACAGCGGTTGCCCAGCAATGGATGTAATTGGTGATGATATAATTTCAGCATTCAATCAAAATGGTTTAAAAGCTAAAGTGGAATTAGTTCTTTCGCCAGCTTGGACAACAGATTGGATAACAGCTGAAGGAAGAAAAGCTTTAGAAAAATACGGAATTGCTTCACCACTTTCTGCAGATGCGGATAAAGAAGCACTTCTAGGAAATAAAAAAGTAGTAAAATGTCCGCAATGCGGTTCATTAAATACAAAATTAGTTAGTCAATTTGGATCAACAGCATGCAAAGCATTATTTCAATGTGATGATTGTTTAGAGCCGTTTGACTACTTTAAATGTTTAAAATAATTACTAAATGACATTGCGAGAGTTTATATTGAGCGCAGTCGAAATAAAGCAATCTCATCTTAAGTAACAAGAAATAAAATATAGGTATGAGCAATTCAATAGAACTTAATATTGAAAATAAAGTCGCATATATAAAACTCAATCGACCAGAAGTTTTCAATAGTTTCAATCGTGAAATGGCTTTATCATTGCAAAATGTATTAGATAATTGTGCCAATGATAATCAAGTAAGAGCAATTGTTATTGCCGGAAATGGAAAAGCATTTTGCGCAGGACAAGACCTAAAAGAAGTTACAACGCCAGAACTTAATCCAGGTTTCAGAAAGATATTGGAAGAACATTACAACCCAATTATTCAAAAAATCAGAACTATAGAAAAGCCAATAATTGCTGCTGTAAATGGTGTTGCTGCTGGTGCAGGAGCAAATATTGCTTTGGCTTGCGATATTGTTGTAGCTTCAGAACAAGCTAGTTTTATACAAGCATTTAGCAAAATCGGTTTAATTCCTGACAGTGCTGGAACATTCTTTTTACCAAGATTAATTGGCTTCCAAAAAGCATCAGCATTAATGATGTTAGGCGATAAAGTTTCTGCCTTAGAGGCATTGAATATGGGAATGATTTACAAAATTTTTCCAGTAGGAATTTTTGAAGAAGAAGTGAAATCTTTAGCAGAAAATTTAGCTCAAATGCCAACAAAAGCTATTGGTTTAACCAAACGATTACTCAATCAATCAATGACTAATAATCTAGAACAACAATTGGCTTTAGAAAGCAATTTGCAAATCGAAGCCAGTTCATCAAACGATTATAAGGAAGGTGTAACAGCATTTGTAGAAAAACGTAAACCAGAATTTAAAGGAAACTAAATAAGAATTCGTAGAATTCTAATTGTTAAAATAATTAATATGAAAGTTGCTATAATCGGTTCTGGAACAATGGGAAGTGGCATCGCACAAGTTGCTGCAACTGCTGGTTGTGAAGTAAAAGTTTTTGATACAAATCAGGAAGTATTAAACAGAAGCAAAGCCAATCTCGAAAATGTTTTGTCAAAGTTAGTCGAAAAAGAAAAAATCACTAACGATGAAAAATTGAGAATTATTGGCAATATTTCATTTGCCAGTTCTTTGAGCGAACTCTCACATTCCGATTTGGTTATCGAAGCTATAATTGAAAACTTAGAAGTTAAAAGAAAATTATTTTCCGATTTAGAAAATTATGTTTCACCCGAAACAATTTTGGCAACAAATACATCTTCATTATCAATAACTTCAATTGCTGCATCGTGTAAAAAACCAGAACGCGTCATTGGAATTCACTTTTTCAATCCAGCACCATTAATGCAATTGGTAGAAATAATTCCGGCAATTCAAACAAGCAAAGAAATTCTTGATAAATCAGTAGAAACTGTCTCTAGTTGGAAAAAAACGGTTGCTGTTGTAAAAGATACACCAGGATTTATTGTCAATCGTGTGGCTCGACCATTTTACAGTGAAGCATTACGAATTTTCGATGAAGGTTTTGCCGATATGCAAACAATAGATTTTGCAATGAAAGAAATTGGAGGTTTTAAAATGGGACCATTTGAACTAATGGATTTTATTGGTCACGATGTGAATTATGTAGTAACCGAAAGTGTTTTTACTGCCTTTTATTTCGACCCAAAATACAAACCATCGTTAACTCAAAAACGACTAGTAGAAGCAGGTTATTTAGGCAAAAAATCGGGAAGAGGTTTTTATAATTACAATAATCAAACTGTCATCCCGAGCGCAGTCGAGGGAAAATTTGACAAAGAAAAAGCGAACCAAATCTTCGAAAGAGTAATCGTAATGCTCATTAACGAAGCAGCAGACACGTTATTTTTAAATATCGCATCAGCCAAAGATATAGATAACGCGATGACCAAAGGTGTCAATTACCCAAAAGGATTACTCGCTTGGGCAGACGAAATCGGAATAAATTGGTGTGTTGAAAAAATGGATGAACTCTACAATGAATATCACGAAGACCGATACAGATGTAGTCCAATTTTGAGGAGAATGTCAAGAGAAAACAAATCATTTTTTTAATATGCAACCAAACGAAATAGTAAATAAAATGTTTCAAAACGATGCCTTCAGTCAATGGTTAGGCATCACAATCGAAAATGTTGCAGAAGGAACATGTACGCTTTCTATGGTTATCAAAAAAGAAATGACAAATGGATTTGGTATTGCACATGGCGGAATTACCTACTCGTTGGCAGATAGTGCTTTGGCATTTGCCGCCAATTCTCATGGACGCCAATCTGTGAGTGTTGATACCTCAATCAATCATATTGAAACACTCAAAGAAGGTGACAAAATTGTAGCCATTGCAAGAGAAGACGCATTAAAAAATAAATTTGGTTTTTATACCATCGAAATAAAGAAAGAAGATAAAACAGTAGCTCTATTTAAAGGAACAGTATTTAGAAGCGATAAAGAATGGGAGAATAATTAACAATTAAGAATTGATAATTAACAATTGTAATTCTGTGACAGAAAATTATCAATTATCAATTATCAATTATCAATTAAAAAAATGGAAGCATACATAATTGACGGAATAAGAACACCAATAGGAAGTTATCAAGGAACTTTATCATCAGTTAGAGCAGATGATTTAGGAGCTTTGGTTATAAAATCAGTAGTAGAAAAAAATTCAAGCATACCAAAAGATGCTTATGATGATGTCATCATGGGTTGCGCTAATCAAGCTGGTGAAGACAATCGTAATGTAGCAAGAATGTCATTGCTTTTAGCAGGTTTGCCTTACACAGTTCCAGGAGAAACTGTAAATCGTCTTTGCAGTTCAGGTTTGTCGGCAGTAATTCATGCCAATCGTGCCATCAAAGCTGGTGATGGACACATTTTTATAGCTGGCGGAATTGAAAACATGACACGCGGTCCATTAGTAGTTTCAAAACCATCATCAGCTTTTGGAACCGATAGTAAAATGTATGATAGTAGTTTTGGTTGGCGTTTTATCAATCCAAAAATGCACGCAATGTATGGTACAGATGCTATGGGTGAAACTGCCGAGAATTTAGTAGAAAAATACAGTATTTCTCGTGAAGATCAAGACGCTTTTGCAATGCACAGTCAACAAAAAGCAGCAGAAGCACAAACTTCTGGAAGATTAGCCAAAGAAATAGTAACTGTAGAAATTCCACAACGAAAAGGCGATGCCATTCAATTTTCCAAAGATGAGTTTATCAAACCATCTACATCATTAGAAGGTTTGGCAAAACTAAGACCAGCGTTCAAAAAAGATGGTAGTGTAACCGCAGGAAATTCATCAGGTTTAAATGATGGTGCTTGTGCAACTATCATCGCATCAGAAGAAGCTGTTAAAAAATATGGTTTAAAACCTATGGCTCGAATTGTAAGTTCAGCAGTTGTTGGCGTTGAGCCAAGAATTATGGGAATTGGACCAGTCCAAGCTACCAAAAGAGCATTAGAAAAAGCCAACTTAACGTTAGAGCAAATTGATATCATAGAACTCAATGAAGCATTTGCAGCACAAAGTATTGCATGTATTCGTGAGTTAGGATTAAAAGATAATGATGCACGTATTAATCCAAATGGTGGTGCCATTGCAATCGGTCATCCACTTGGTGTTACTGGAGCAAGGATTGCCTATTCAGCCGCATTAGAATTGCAACTAACAGGAAAACGTTACGCACTAATTACTATGTGTATTGGTGTAGGACAAGGATATGCTGTAATTATCGAAAGAGTTTAATCACAGACCTGACAGGTTTTAAAAACCTGTCAGGTCTAAAAACAATATTATGAATAAAATTCAAAACTACGTTTTAGGAAATTGGACTTCAGGTCAAGGAGAAGGAGTTCCATTAGTAAATTCTGTCAATGGAGATATTATTGGAAATGTTTCTACAGAAGGTTTAAACTTTGCAGAAATTCTTCATTATGGTAGAACAAAAGGTGGAGAAAAACTTCGCAAAATGACTTTTCAAGAACGAGGTAATATGCTCAAAAGTTTAGCATTATACCTAAGCAAACGTAAAGAACAATTTTATGAAATAAGTTATAAAACTGGAGCAACTCGTGTTGATAGTTGGATTGATATCGAAGGTGGTTTTGGAAATTTGTTTGCCAATGCATCACTCAGAAAATTATTTCCAAATCAGCCCTATCATGTAGAAGGTGATCCAATCGATTTATCACGTGGCGGTCGATTTATGGCACATCATATTTTAGTTCCCAAAAAAGGAGTAGCCGTTCACATCAATGCATTTAATTTTCCAGTTTGGGGAATGCTAGAAAAATGTGCTGTAAACTGGATGGCAGGAATGCCAGCAGTTGTAAAACCTGCAACTTCAACCTCTTATTTAACAGAAGCAGTAGTTCGTGAAATTATTGCATCAAATATATTACCCGAAGGTGCTTTGCAATTAATTTGTGGTTCTGCACACACTATTTTAGAAGGTGTAGAAAGCCAAGATGTGGTTACTTTTACAGGTTCTGCAAATACGGGAAGAATGTTAAAATCGCATAAAAGAATAATCAATGAAGCAGTGCCTTTTAATATGGAAGCCGACAGTTTAAATGCTTCAATTCTTGGAGAAGATGCCGTTCCAGGAACACCAGAATTTGATTTATTTATCAGTCAAGCTCGTAGCGAAATGACCGTGAAAGCTGGACAAAAATGTACAGCTATTCGTCGTATGATTGTTCCCGAAAAACTGATAGATGATGTTCAAAATGCTCTTGGTAATGCTTTAGACAAAGTTTCTATTGGTGATCCGCAGTTGAAAGAAGTTCGCATGGGTTCATTAGTGAGTAAAGCTCAAGTAGAAGAAGTGAAAAATAGAGTTTCAGAAATTACAAAAACAGCAGCTATTGTTTATGGTGATTTTGATAAACTTAACTTAATCGGTGCAGATACAAAAGGAGCTTTTATTAGTCCAATGCTTTTGCGTGAAGATAAACCTTTTCAAAATTTAGCAGTTCATGAAGTAGAAGCTTTTGGTCCAGTTTCAACTATTATTCCATACAAAACGATTGATGAAGCAGTAGAATTGGCACAAATGGGTAAAGGTTCTCTGGTTTCTTCAATCGTAACCAATTCCGATGCAATTGCTAAAGATTATGTTATAAACGCAGCTTCACATCACGGTAGAATTTTAGTTTTAAATCGCGAAAATGCTAAGCAAAGTACAGGTCATGGTTCGCCTTTACCATTATTGGTTCACGGTGGTCCAGGTCGAGCTGGTGGAGGAGAAGAAATGGGTGGAATGCGAGGAATAAAACATTATATGCAACGTTGCGCCATACAAGGTTCGCCAACAACTTTAACCGAAATCACAGGAATTTATCAACCAAATTCGGCTTACAAAGAAATTACACAACATCCGTTTCAATACCATTGGGAAGACATCCAACCTGGAATGTCATTGCGAACTCACAACAGAACAGTAACCGATACCGATATCATCAATTTTGCTAATTTAACATGGGATCATTTCTATGCTCATACCGATATTACTTCTTTAGATGGAAGTATTTTTGAAAAAAGAACAGCTCATGGTTATTTCATTTTAGCAGCAGCAGCAGGTTTATTTGTGTATCCAAATAAAGGTCCAGTTGCGGCAAATTATGGTTTAGAAGAATGTCGTTTCTTGCGTCCAATTTATCATAATGATACCATTTATGTACGTTTAACATGTAAACAAAAAATAGAAAGAGATGTTGCTTCAGCCGAACATCCTAGCGGAATTGTAAAATGGTTTGTGGAAGTTTTTGATGTTTCAGACGAATTGGTTGCGGTTGCTACAATTCTCACTATGGTTCAGAAAAAGCAAGAAGTTTTTGTTGAAATGACTGATGAAAAAGTAGCAGAATGTATCAATAAATTAACTGAAAATACCAAACCAAGTTGGGGAATTCTAACACCACAACATTTGTTAGAACATTTGGAACAAGGTTACAGAATTATGTCAGGAGAAATTCAGGATTTCGAAATTGCCACACCAGAAAAGATTTTGGATAAAGTTCATAATTCGTTATACAATTATGATAAATTTCCAAGAGGAACGCAATTTCCAACGATGAAAAAAGGTGAATTGGAAACGTTAATCCATCCCGACTTAGAAACTGCCAAAGCAAAATTTTTTGAAGCAAGAGAAAATTATAAAACCTTCTTCAAAGAAAATCCACAAGCAACCATGAAGAACATGGTTTTCGGAGAATTGAATAAATATGAAAGTTATCTTCTAGAGCGAAAGCATTTAAACCATCACTTTGAACAATTTGGAATATTATAAAATGGCACAATCATACGTAAAACAAGAAATAAAAAATAACATTGCAACTATCGAGTTTTTTCATCCTGAACAAAACTCTTTACCAAGTGATGTATTATCAAATTTAGCAAGAACTATAACAGAAGTTGGGAACAACAACGAAGTAAAAGTCATCATTCTAAAGAGTGGTGGAGATAGAACTTTTTGTGCTGGTGCAAGTTTTCAAGAATTAATTTCAATAAACGATACTGCTACGGGGAAAGTTTTCTTTTCAGGATTTGCTAATGTGATTAATGCTATGCGCAAATGTCCAAAATTTATCATTGGACGCATTCAAGGAAAAACCGTTGGTGGTGGCGTTGGAATTGCAGCATCAACCGATTATTGTATGGCAACCAAATTTGCAGCCATAAAATTATCCGAACTAAACGTAGGAATTGGACCATTTGTAGTCTCACCAGCAATCGAGCGAAAAATGGGTGTTTCAGCTATGTCGCAAATCGCCATCGATGCTAATTCGTTTTATGAAGCAACTTGGGCAAAAGACAAAGGATTATTTGCTCAAGTTTATGAAAGTATCGAAGAACTAGACGATGCCGTTCAAAAATTTGCCGAACATTTATGTACTTACAATCCAGAAGCCATGCTCGAAATGAAAAAAGTATTTTGGAGAGGTACTGAAGATTGGGACAACCTTTTAGCAGAAAGAGCAGCTATCAGTGGTCGATTAGTACTTTCTGATTTTACTAAAGAAACGTTGAAGAAATTTAAATAGAGTAAAGACCGCTTCACTGTAAGAAGCAAGAAAAAAGATAATAAGTCTTTTCTCTTGCAACGAAGTGATCTTTCTTCTTTCATCTAAAAAAAATGATATACGAATTCAAAGGGTTTATCCCAGTCATACACGAAAGTAGTTTTATCCATCCGCAAGCAGCAGTTACGGGTAACGTGATTATTGGAAAAAATGTGTACGTTGGTCCAGGTGCTGCCATTCGTGGCGATTGGGGTGAAATCATCATAGAAGACGGATGTAATGTTCAGGAAAACTGCACTATTCATATGTTTCCAGGAAAATCAATGGTATTGAAAGCTGGAGCACACATTGGCCATGGAGCTATTATCCACGGAGCTAATATTGGAGCTAATAGTTTAGTCGGAATGAACTCTGTCATTATGGATGACGTAAACGTTGGAGATGAATGTATTATTGGTGCATTAGCATTTGTAAAAGCTGGAATGCAAATCCCAAATAGAAAAATGGTAGTTGGAAATCCAGCAGCCATTATAAAAGACGTTTCCGATGAAATGATTGATTGGAAAACCAAAGGCACAGCGTTGTATCAACAATTGCCGAAGGAATGTTTTGAAACATTAAAAGAAGTTGAGCCGTTGCGAGAAATTCCAGCCAATCGTCCAACACAAGAAGCGTTTTACAAAACATTAGAAGAATTTAAAAGAAAGTAATCAGTTTGCAGTATCTAGATTGGCAGTTTGCCGTTACTGAATACTAAAAACTGAATACTGAACACTGAAATATGAGTAAAGTAGAATTCAAAATGCCTAAAATGGGCGAAAGTATCACTGAAGCAACCATCATTAATTGGTTGAAAAATGTTGGTGACTATATTCAAGCAGAAGAAACTTTGGTTGAAGTGGCAACAGATAAGGTTGATAATGATGTACCTTCACCAGTATCAGGCGTTATTACTGAAATTCGTTTTCATAAAAATGATATAGTAGAAGTAGGAACAGTTTTGGCTTTGATTGATGCTGATGGAAAGCAAGAAGCAAGAAGTCAGAAGCAAGAAGTCTTTGAAAAAAATATTGTTTCATCGAATGCAGTTGAAGTACAACAACCTGAAACTCGAAACTTGAAACTTGAAACTCGAAATACTCACGCTTTCATTTCGCCATTAATCATTTCAATTGCTCAAAAAGAAAATCTTTCCATAGAAGAATTACAAACCATTCCAGGTTCAGGAACTGATGGACGTTTGCAAAAAAGTGATGTTTTTAATTATTTAAAAAATCGAAAATATCCATTAAAGTCTATTCCAACAACCAATTACCAACAACCAACAACCAATTATCCCAAACCAAAAATCAACTTTGTAGAAGGAAAAGATAGAATAATTGAAATGGATCGCATGCGCAAAATGATTGCAGATCACATGGTGTATTCTAAGCAAACTTCGCCACACGTAACTTCTTATATTGAAGTAGATGTGACTAATTTGGTAAATTGGAGAAACGAAAATAAAGATAAATTTCAAGAAAAACACAAGGAAAAATTAACGTTTACACCTGTTTTTGTTCAAGCTGTAGCCAAAGCCATTGTAGATTTTCCAATGATTAATGTTTCTGTAGATGAAAAAAACATTATCGTTCATAATGATATCAATATCGGAATGGCAACCGCTTTGCCGTCAGGAAATTTAATCGTTCCTGTGGTAAAAAATGCTAATGAAAAAGATTTAGTGGCTTTAGCAAAAGACGTAAATACTTTGGCTGATGCTTCTCGAAATAATAAATTAAAACCTGAGCAAATTCAAGGAAGTACGTTCACTATTTCCAACGTAGGAACTTTTGGAAGTTTGATGGGAACACCAATTATCAATCAACCTGAAGTTGCCATTTTAGCTTTAGGAATTATAAAAAAACGTCCCGAAGTTATTACCACTTCAACAGGTGACGAAATAGCCATTCGCAGTATGATGTACCTTTCTTTGTCGTTCGACCATAAAGTAGTAGACGGATTTTTAGGAGGTTCATTTTTGCGAAAAGTAGGCGATTATTTAGAACAATTTGACACAAACACAACTATATAAATTATGAACGAGATTATGACTGAAATCAAAATAACTAAAGTTAAAGAAAGTAGAGTTAACCAAGTTGATTTAGAAAATGTAACAATGGGATTTAATTTTACCGATCACATGTTTATTTGCGATTATAACAATGGCGAATGGCATAATCCTAGAATTGAACCTTTAGCTTTAATTCCGACGCATCCTGCAGCTATGGCATTGCATTACGGGCAAGCCATTTTTGAGGGAATGAAAGCGACTTTAGGAAAAGATGGAACACCATTATTGTTTCGTCCTTTGGAAAATGCAAAACGAATGAATTTCAGTGCAGATAGAATGGGAATGCCTTTGTTTCCTGAAGATTTATTTGTGGAAGCATTAAAACAATTTACAGCTATTGAAAAAAATTGGATACCAACAAAAAAAGGAAGTGCTTTATACTTACGACCATTCATATATGCTGATGAACCATTTATAGGTATGCGAGCGGCAACTTCATTCAAATTTATGATTATTGCTTCTCCTGCTGGACCATTTTTTAGTAGAAAAATCAAATTATACGCAGAAAAAAAATATGTACGTGCTGTAAATGGTGGAACTGGAGAAGCCAAAGCAGCCGGAAATTATGCAGCAGCCATTCGTCCAACAGAATACGCAAAAGCAAAAGGTTACGATCAAGTATTGTGGTTAGACGCTCACGATTTTGAATACATTCAAGAAGTTGGAACGATGAACATTTTCTTCAAAATAAATGGAAAATTTATAACGCCAAATTTATCAGGTTCAATTTTATCAGGAATAACCAGAATGAGTGTTATTGATTTATTGAGAAGTAAAGGTTTTGAAGTAACTGAAAGACCAATAACCATTTCGGAAATCATTGAAGCGTCGAAAAACGGAACGTTGGAAGAAGCATTTGGAACTGGAACTGCAGTTGGAATTGCCATGATAGAAGAAATTGGAAATAACGATTTATCAATAAAATTTCCTGAAGAAAATCCAGTTTCTGTAATGGTAAATGACACATTGAATGCTATTAAAGTTCAAGATATCAAAGATGAATTTGGTTGGATTGTAGAAGCTAAATTAATTACAAACCACTAAGACACAAAGAATGCACAATGAACAAAAAGTTACTTAAATAGTGAGCTTCGCGCTTTCTTTGTGAGCTTTGTGGTTAAATTTTAAAATAGATGTTAGATAAAAATATACTAGAAAAAGCCTTCACCACAATGACAACAGCCAAAGCAATGGCCGAATTGTATGAAGAAAATTTTAAAATAGTTTCCAAATATGTTCATGCTACTTCTCGTGGTCATGAAGCGATACAAATTGCAGTTGCAATGCAATTATTGCCTCAGGATTATGCATTTCCGTATTATCGTGATGATGCCATGATGTTAGGAATTGGGATGCAACCTTACGATTTGATGTTACAATTGATGGCAAAAAAAGACGATCCATTTTCTGGTGGAAGAACCTATTATTGTCACCCGAGTTTAAAAGATGCTGATAAACCCAAAATTCCACACCAATCCTCAGCAACTGGAATGCAAGCTATTCCAGCCACTGGTGCAGCGATGGGATTTTGGTACAAAGAAAATACAGGAATTCAAAATACTAATCAAGATAACCCAATTGTAGTTTGCTCATTGGGCGATGCATCGGTAACCGAAGGAGAAATAGCCGAAGCCTTGCAAATGGCTGCTTTAAAGCAATTACCAATTTTATATTTAGTACAAGACAACGGCTGGGATATTTCGGCAAATGCTAAAGAAACTCGTGCACAAAATGCGTTTGAATACGCCAAAGGTTTCCACGGAATTGAAGCGATTTCTATTGATGGAGCGAATTTTACGGAAAGCTATTCAGCGGTTCAAAAAGTAGTGAAAACCATTCGCGAAGAACGTCGTCCGTTTTTGGTTCATGCCAAAGTACCATTGTTAAACCATCATACATCTGGTGTTCGAATGGAATGGTATCGTGATGATTTGGAAGAAGCACAATCGCGTGATCCTTTTCCTGTTTTGAAAAAGCAATTAGTTGAAGCAGGATTTACAGATGATGAAATTCAAACTTTAGAAAATGCGGCTAAAGCCAAAGTTCAAGCTGATTTTGATAAAGCACAATTAGCGGAAGATCCAAAACCAGAAGATTTATTCACAAACGATTTTGCTCCAACGCCAATTACAGAAGAAGTTGGCGAACGAAATCCGCAACGTGAAGATAAAGTGGTGATGGTCGATTGCGCGCTTTTTGCGGTTGAAGAATTAATGAAAAAACATCCCGAATGTTTGTTGTATGGACAAGATGTTGGAGCACGTTTAGGCGGTGTTTTCAGAGAAGCAGCAACGTTAGCACAGAAATTTGGAGACGAACGTGTATTCAATACACCAATTCAAGAAGCTTTTATTGTGGGTTCTACTGTCGGAATGTCGGCAGTTGGATTAAAACCAATTGTTGAGGTGCAGTTTGCGGATTACATTTGGCCAGGATTGAACCAATTGTTTACCGAAGTTAGCCGTTCGTGTTATTTATCCAATGGAAAATGGCCTGTGAGTATGATTTTGCGTGTTCCAATTGGTGCTTACGGAAGTGGTGGACCATATCATTCGTCTTCTGTAGAAAGTGTTTTGACCAACATTCGCGGCATCAAAATTGCTTATCCAAGCAATGGTGCCGATTTAAAAGGTTTGATGAAAGCTGCTTATTATGATCCAAATCCAGTAGTGATTTTGGAACACAAAGGTTTGTATTGGAGCAAAGTAAAAGGTACGGAAACCGCTAGAGTTAATGAACCAAGCGAAGATTACATGTTGCCTTTTGGAAAAGCCAATATTGTTCAAGAAATTTGGGAACAAGAAACCGAAGAGACGATAACTGTAATCACCTACGGAATGGGTGTTCATTGGGCGTTGAATGCTTCTGCAACGATGAAAAACCAAGTCGAAATTATCGATTTAAGAACGCTGTATCCTCTTGATACAGCAACTATTTTCAAATCGGTAAAAAAAGCAAAAAAATGCCTTGTTGTAACCGAAGAACCAACCAATAATTCTTTCGCAAGAAGTTTGGCCGGATTAATACAAGAAAATTGTTTTAAATATTTAGACGCACCAGTAATGGTCATCGGTTCCGAGAATATGCCTGCCATTCCACTCAACAGTACATTAGAATTTACCATGATACCAAATGTGGATAAAGTGAAAGCTAAAATGGAAGAGTTATTGAATTATTAAATGTTCAACACAATTCGTTCTCCGAATAGTCTAATTATTTAGAAAATCATAAATGTAATCTATAGAGATTTTCTCTTGTTCCAATCGCCAATTATTTGTTTTTAAAATGTTGTAAAGTTCTTGTTCTTCGTCTGTCAAGTTGAGTCTTGTTGAAATGTTTGTCGGTGTTCCGTTGTCGTCTTCAAAAAACTTGTCAAAGGTTTGCTTGTCCATTAATATGCTTTTTGTCTGCGTAAAGTAAGACCTGAATTGTGATAGAATTTCAAAACCTTGAACGTCAATGTCACCCCAATAAAGTAATTTAAGATTGTCAAACCAACGTACATTTTTAAGATTGAAAACGCTAAATCCACCACCAAAAATTGCAATGGTGTCATTCATTTTTGGAAGAGTCAAAGTGGTGTAAAGTGTCGTTTTATTTTCTACAACTAACACTTTTTTGATTGGTAAGTCCAGCTTTTCAAATTGACTTACTGGAATTGCAATATCATCAATTCCCGAAAAAAATCTGTCTGATATTGTTTTATCAAGAACTTTAAACCGAATTTGTGGTTCCGCATATTTCAAGTTAAATCTTTTTTCAAATTGTTTTTCTTCCGAATTAATGTGTCCTGAAATGAGAACATCAAGCAATTCTTTTATTACACTTTGATTTCGCTCAATAAATTTCGTATGAACTTTTATCGGCAATTCCCTAACATACAAATTGGGCTTGGGATTTTGTTTGAAATATTGACACACTTGCAAAATGCTTTGCCATTCATTTGAATTGTCAATGACCTTTTTAGGGTTTTTAATTATCCAATCTTTGAGTGCAGGGAATTCACTAAGGATTATCTCAACTTTTGATTTGAAAGAATCTACTTCATTCTCTTTACCTAAGAATTTCAAAAAATCTTTTTCATTTTCAAAGTAAATTGAAGTAGGCAAATCTTGAGTTCCTAAATGCTTTGTCTTTACTTTTTGAAAGTCTAAGGAATAGCCAAAACCTTTTTTCTCCTTTGATTGGCTGTGGATTAGTTGAATTTCCCTTTCAAATTCAGCTAGTGAAGATTTGGTGTATGACTTATCGCCACGAATTATCAATTTCTCAAAAGGTCTCTGTTCAACCAATGATTGAAGAAATGAAATGTACTTTCTTTCGGTTTTGTCCTTTATTTCCTTTGGTGTAATCATTTAGTCAGATAATTCGCTTTTTCTTCTTTGAATTGTTCAATTGGCATATCATATAGCCACGAATGTCTTTCTTCCTTGCGCTCAACAAAGTGAACAAATGAAATATCGTTTTCAACAATGTGAATATTGTCGCTTGGTGTAACGACTAGCAATTGTAAATGAAGTTGTTTACAAAGCGTAATTAAGTACCGTGCTTTGTCTTCATCTTGTGCCTTAAATGCTTCATCAATGGCAATGAAGCGAAAAGATTTAGATTCTAATCCTTGATTATATCTTGTCAAGCCAAACTGATAAGCAATAGCGGAACCTAAAATAGTATAGGTAAGTTGAGCCTTTTCACCACCGGAAAGCTGTCCCATTGCTTCATAAGTTTTAAACTTTTGACTTGTTTCTTTGTAAAATTCTTCGGCTTTGTAACTAAACCAAAAACGAACGTCCATTACTTTTTTTCGCCATTCTTCTTTGTCTAATCGTTCTATAAATGGTTGAATGTGATTATTGAAATGATGCTTCCTACCTTCAATATTTTTTTCCATTTCGTAAACATTGGGAACGGCTTCTTCTAAAAGCTTTCTAAACTCCTTCACCTCATCATTAATCTTGTTCGGTGCAACAAGTTGAATGTAGGTTTGTGGTTTATTTTTGAAGTCAATCTCTTTTAAAGATTCGTTCAAATGTTTGATGTTTTCTTTGATTGAATCTGACCAATTTTCAAAGAACATTCTAAAATCACCAACTTTATTGGTAATTGTTTCTTGCAAATAGTCGTTGAATTTCTTTTCAAACTTTGGAAGATTATCATTCTCCAACCTGGCTAAGAAATTTTGATATTCACTGATTAACTCTAAATGTGTTGAATCGGGTAGGGAATTAACATCAGAACGCCAATCTTTGAATTTGGTTGATATTGCTTCCGAAGGCTGTTTAAAATCGTTTATCTTGATGATTACTTCTCTTTCTTTCCTTTCCTTTTGTTCTTGAAGTTCTCGTGTTTGTCTTGAGTTTTCCTTTTGGAATTTCTCACGACTTGTTTCAAAGGTTGCGTATTCTATATTCAGCAAATCAGGATGTTGTTTTTCAAACATTGAAACATCAACAATTCCTAATGGCTCATAAATAGATTTGTTACTCCTAATTGATTGTTCAATCGTGCCAACTTCATTTTTCTTGGTAAATATTTCTTGTCCTTTATTAAAAATTTGAACATCTGAAAGCTTTTTCAAAGCGTCTTGAACCCTTTTTAAATCTTCTTGAAGCTGCTTTACTCGATTGTTTGTTTTTTCTAGTTTATCTTTCTGTTCTGTTTTTTCTTGAATCTCGTTCGCATATGATTGCCAATTTATATCATCATACTTTTCAAACTTTGAAAATAGGTTATGGCATTCATCCTTGAATAAACCTAAGTTTTTTATTTCAGCATTTTTACTAGTAATTGCTACTTTGTTTTCCTTTTGAAGTTCTTGTTGCTTTTTTAACTCAACAGTTAATGCTTTGACTTTTTCTTTATTGTCCCAACCTAAAACATAGTTCTCTTTTTTTGTGATATGCGGTCTGTCGTCTTTTTCGTGTTTACCTCTTTTGAATTTTATCAATCCATTTTGAGTAATTGCCATTTCGTCGAATTGCTCAAATTCAGAAAGATTATCTACGCAAGTAAAATCAAATTGAGATTCCAAATAGTTCTCAATCCAATCGTAATATTGTGTTTTTGGCTTAATTTCAATTTTGTTGATTAGCGACTTTTCATTAAGTATTTTGTTCTTGAAATTTTTAAGATAGTCTTGGTCTTCATACTTGTCGTAACGAATTCTACCTTTCAAATTATTGCTGTTTACATATTGATTCACTGATGAATAATACTTCGGTGGGACAATCAAACGCAAAGCAAAATTGTGAAGTACTTTTTCAATAGATGATTCCCATTTCATTTCATCATCGTTTACCTTGATGAGTTCGCCAATAAACGGAATTTCTTCTCTGCTTGCTCCAATATGCTCAATTAGTTCTTCACGAATACGAGCTTCATTAATAGGAATATTGTTTTTGTTCTTTTGAAGTGTTTGAATTATTGTTACTAATTCTTCGGTGGATTTAGTTAAATCATCTTCATTGTTTTTTAAGGAACGTAGATTTTCATTTTCAGAATCAATGTTCTGTTGAGTTTTTTGTTTTAACTCTTTTGCTTTTTCTCGGTTAGTTATAAATGTTTCTTCACTTGGACTGGTTTCTAATTCAATGTTTTGAGCAATTTTATTGTAATCGTCTAGTTTTTCACTTCTTAATTTTTTACTTTTTTCTAATCTTGTGATTTCGGTTTTCAACTTTTCAATTTGATTGCCAACTTCATCAGACTTTATTTGAACTGTCAAATCAGTCTCCTGATTTTTCAAATCGCTTTCTTTTTCTTTTAATTCTGCTAGTTCATTATTCAGGCGTTGCAATTCTTCTTTACATTTCTCTAATTCTTTTTCGCCTAACTCAATACCTTTTTGGGCAAACCAATAAACTGCCGTTTCTTTTGACTTTTCCAATCGAAATAAATCAGCTTTGATATTGGTCAATTCTATGGCAATCTCATTAATCGGTTTTAGTTGTTGAATTTGTTCTTTGGCTTTTTCAATGTTGGTTTTAGCATCCATTAAAGTCAGGAAACTTTCTTTTAGTTGAATGAACTCTGCTTCAGCATCTTGTTCTTCCAACATATTGGTTCTTATGAAATCATCTAAGTCTTCCAGCACTTTTACCCCAACAACTTGATTGAACAAAGTCAACGCCTTTGTTGAACGCATTCCAAATAAGTCCGCCAATCTTTCTGCATAAGCAGTAGGACCATCTATTAACTCAATTTTCTTTTTTGTAACATTCGAGTTATACTTTTTATCTAAAACCTTTTTCCAATTTCCTTTTGAATCGAATTGACCAAAATCAGATTCTACTTCAAGAGGAACGTGAGCAATTCCGAATTGCCGTCTTAATTCATTATTAGAAAACCAACGTACTTGAAAAAGTGTAATTTTTTTTTGGTCGGCATTGGAGAACGAAGCAAGAATTACTGAATATGTATTTGTATCACGCAATTTTTGTGTTGATGTAGAAGTTTTTCCTTCTTCTTGGATGTTTCCGTAATGTCCCAACACATAGGTTTCTTCGGTGCGGTCGCCTTTTTTCTCAACGCCCGAAGATTGATTGTAAAAACGGTCTTTTTTTGCAGGAACAATAAGAGTAAGCAATGCGTCAATGTATGTACTCTTTCCAGATGCGTTTGCGCCAGTCAAAAGTGAATTATTTCCTTTCGGATTTATTCTAAAGACCTTTTCATTAAATGTTCCCCAGTTGTAAACTTCCATATATTGAAGTCTGAACCCCGCTTTGTCGGAACTTGTACTAAACAGACTCAACATAATCTTTTAACTTATTTTCAAAATCTTGTAAAATATCAAGGGTGATTTTTTCTTTGATTATTCTGTGTATTTGGTATTTCGTTTCATTGTCTTTCTTGCTAATTTCTTTTAAGTAGCCCAAATCAACAGCCGCATTGATATACTTATCAAGTTCCTTTATGAATTTGACTTTGTTATATTTTCCTGGAAGAAATAACTCTAACTCGTCCTTGATTTCTGAGTTTGTGATAAATTTTTCAGTTGCTAACTGTGTTGGATTGCTGTCAAAATCTTCTAGGCTTTGTCTTAGAACAACAAGCACAATAGACGTTTCAAAACCTATTTGTCGCCTTTGAACTAAACCGAGAGTGTTTCCTTCATTATCTTCAAGTTGCTTTACAAAAGCAAATCCTTCATCTTTTTTAACGATTAGCTCTAAACCAATTTTGCCAATGTAATCCTGAATTTCGTTTTGATAATTTATTACATCATCCCAGACATTTGAATTTCGTTCAATGTTTGATTTCAACAACCTTACAATGGCTTTGCTATAAGGGGTAATATGTTTTTCTAAACTGCTCATTTGGTCAAAATAATTTCAGGAATTTTAATTTGCTTGCGGTTGGCAACATCAAAAATGATACTTTGAGTTTTATCAGGGTT
>ERZ795062.1074-NODE-1074-length-20282-cov-11.598853_pt1 | contig 20282 bp, 16 predicted proteins | sample MGYA00375146_ERZ795062 | MGnify/ENA primary metagenome ERZ795062 (study PRJEB30191, sample SAMN05720281) | activated sludge metagenome | isolation source: Anaerobic digester | place: USA | collected 2015-07-16 ... | reverse complement strand
CTGCTGGCCTCGATCGTTCTGTTCTGGTTATGAACGATTACCAGACACGCCCTAGCCGGCCGAACTCCCGCTCGAGGTCCAGGGGTTCAGGCAAGGCCCTACCCGCCACGGCGGCGAAATGTGGATAGTGGCCGGTTGTCAGCAGGTCCACCAGGTCCTGGTCGGGCGCCGTCGGGGTCTGGCGGACGCTGGCCGTCGCCAGTGCGGTGACGACGCCGTTGAAGAGTCCCACGGTCTCCAACTGCGCCGCTCTCGGCACACCACCGGCGTGGAACAGTCCCAGCGCACATTCCATGTAGGCAAGCGTGGCTGCGAACGTATCGCCGGCGCCACGTTCATGATGCTGCCCGGCGCTGGACACGACATCCCACAGCCGGTATGGGCAACTGTGGCGGACGCCGTACGGGCGAACGCCGACCGGGTGTGAGCGGCGGGATGCCGCCCACACCCGGTCAGACTCAGCGGTCCAGCGGGGCAGGGACGGTGTTCGAGTCCGCCCAGCCGCCACAACTGAGCGGGTAGTCCTTCACCTTGCCCTGGGCGATCTGGTCGAGGACGAAGTCCACCGGGTCAGCCCCGAGTCCGCCGTCGCCGGGATCGGTGCTGTCCGTGGCTTCGCCGAACAGTCGCTCGACGGTCTCCTCGGCGGTCGCCACGTTGAAGCGATCCTTGCCGAACGCTGCGATGACGTAGGCATCGAACTGCGCAGTGTTGAACGCGTCGCGGAAGGTGGCGCCATCCCAGATCGAGTACCTGAAGGCGGGGTCGAGGTACTGGCCCAGCGACCTACGCAGGAAAGGCTTGGACGCATCCGGCCAGGAGGCGGGGAAGGGCACCGCGTTGAAGCAGGTGAAGTTCGTCGCGTTCCAGTTCCCCTCCGGCTCCCCGAAGCCTTCGGTGACCACGCCGTCCCACGGCACGGATGTGACCGGGTAAGTCAGCGGCAGCACCTTCTTGTAGATGGTCTCCTCCGCGGTGTGGCTGGCGGTGGCCTCCGCCTTGGCGACCGTGATGTTGTTGGCGAAGAACGACGGATCGCAGGTGAAGCCCGGAGCGCCTGGCGTGCGCCCAGCATTCTCGTCCTTCTGGCACTGCAGCAGTTCGCCGCCGATGGCCGACAGTTTGGTGTAGTCGGAGGCGACCACATCACCCATCCGGTCGAGGTTGTCGGCCGTGGCCAGCAGACGATCCACGACCTCGGCCCCGAGTTTGCCCACCTCAGCATTGAACTTGTCGTCCTGCAGATACTTCTCGCCGGTCTCTTTGGTCTCAAGGACGCCACCGCCGAATTCGAGCGCACCCGCAGTCGCGGCCGACAGCGCGTGGGTGGCCATTTCGACCAGCTTCTCGGCCGCTTTGCTAGCTTGGCCGCCCAGGTAGGGCGCCAAGAACGGCGCCACGGCCTCGATCGCGGTGGCGAGCAGGGCGAACCAGTCGACCTGGACACCCTTGCTCTTCACCTCGTCGCTGCTGGCCTTCAGTTCGGAGGACCACTTGTCGACATCGGCCAGTGCGGTCACTGCCGCCTTGGCGCTGTACGGCTTCTTCAAGGTCTCCACATACGAGCGCAGGAAGTAGTTGTACTGCAGTTCCTTGGCGAACTGGGGCGCCGCCGTGTTGAACGTCGCCTTATCCGTGCCGGGGCAGTCGCTGAACTGCGCCTTGCTGACCTGGGTGTACCAGGTGTTCCAGTCCTGGGCGGTGATCTGCGTGGAATTGTTCCAGTACGAGGCGCGCGGGTCCGACGGGTTCAACCCCGACTTGCCATCGGCAAGGCAGGCCAGGACGGCGGCATAGGCGGGCTGTCCCTGGCCAGGCCACGCCTGGGTGCCGGGAGCGTCCATCACCGAGGAGGTGAAGGCGTCGTACCGGTTGGGGCCCGGGGAAACGTTTCGAGCGACGAACATCTGGGAGCCGTCGCGCTGCAGCACGCCACTCAGGCGCGCCTGAGTGGCGTGACGTTCGTTGCCCTGCCCCTCCTTGAGCCCCGGATAGCCCACGAGCGTGTAACCCGCGTTGGCCTGTAGTCCCGCCTGCAGGAGTCGGTGGCGGCTGCCCCCGAGTCGGGCGATCTGCGTGCCCAGACTCGTGCTCCCATCGGCTGCGATGAAGCGCACCGTGTCCGTCGCGCCGCCGATGATCGGCGACGGCTTGCCCATCAGGACCGCGCCCGGAGCCACCACAGAGGTGATGAGGACGAGTTCGTCGGCCGCCACCCCCTTCAGATAATCAGCCGTTGCCGCCAGGTTTGCGCGGATCTGATCCGGGGAGATCCCGTTGGTGAGGAAGAACTGGGTGTCGCGGGTGGCCAGAGTGCGGCGGTCGAAGCGCAGCACCGCGAGGCCGGCCTGGCCGTTCGCCGCCGAATAGGTGCGCTTCACCTGGTCGGTGCCCGACCCGGCGGTGACGGTGACCGTGCATGATGTCGCGTCGCAGTTCTGGGCTGCGCGGGTGTCGAAGGGCACCCGGGCGTCATCGACGAAGGTGTAATTGAAGTACCGATCCTGCATCAGGTAACCGCTCAGGTCGGCCTTGCCCGCCGTGTCGTGCATGTAGGTGTGCACACCGCCGTTGGTCCCTGGAACCGCGACGATCGCCGCCGACTCACCCGGCGCTGGTTGCGCCTTGTCAGGAATGCTGAACGCCTGCGTGAACGGGTTCGGCGTCGCGCTCTGCCCGTATTGGGACCGATGGACCAGGATCACCAGGTTGTTCGGACCGAGTTCCTTGAGATCAGCGGCGATGTCGACCTTCTCGACCGGTCCGCCGCCATCGCGTGCGATGCACCAACCGCCGTTGCACGGCCCGTAGGTGCGGTTGTCGCCCTGGTTCACGCCCAGGGTGTTCCGGTCGAAGACGAGCATCTGCCATGCGGCCTGGTCCAGGCGCATGGAGTCGGGGTAGAAGCGGCCGCCCACACTGATGCCCAGAACTCCGTTGCCGTCCTGAGACCAGGCGGTGAAGGGGACCATCGGCGCTGACGGGGCGCTCACGGTGACGCTGTCGCTGGTGGCGGTGGTCTTCTTGCCACCGAGCATCGCGGTGGCTTTGACGACATACTCGCCGGGGACATCCGTGCGCAGACGGGGCGTGCGAGCGTTGGCCCGCTTGAGAACGGCGTTGCTGCCGGCCGGCTTGCTCACGATGCGCCACGTGGTGGACGTGGGTGCGCCACGCAGGGAAGGGTGCCTCACCGTGGCGACCTTGAGGTTCACGCTGGCGCCGGAGACGATGCGCCGATCGCGACCGGCGCCGGTCAGCAGTTGCTTGCCCTTGACAGTGAAGCGGACGGTCTTGGTGACAGTGCCCTTGTAACGCTTGTTGATCGTGACGCGCACGACGTTGCGGCCGTGACGTAACCCGTGCGATGAGGAGACGTGCGCCGTGCGCCGGATGCCGTCGGCGGCGAGCCGGAAGTCGCGGATGGCCAGTCGTTTTCCGTTGACCTGCGCCTTGCGGATGCCATTGGGGGCGCGGACCGTAACGGACACCGTGTGCCGGCGGACGGTGGCGCTTGTCTTCGGCGACACGATGGCGGCCAAACGCTTGGCCTTCTTCTTCGGGGTGGCAGTGGCCGCTTGGGCGGCGACCGGGCTGGCGGGTTCGCTGGCCGAGGCGGGCACCGTCAGTACGGTGCCCAGCATGGCCAAGGTGACCGTGGCAGCAGTGAGGGGCTTCTTCATGAATGGATCAACTCCAGAACGACCCGCTGTCCTCCAATGTGACAGCAAGGCGTCAACTGTAACATTGCCTCGGGTCGTTCTTCAAGCGCCGGGTGGTAGCTGCTCATGTTGTCGCCTCGCTCCTAGCCTGCCCCCGGACTGTCCGATCATGGTAGGTCGGCTCCGGGCGCTCAGGATGATCCGCAACTGACTTGTTACCTTGACTGTTCACCTCGTGAGCGCGTTGTCGAAAGGAAGTGTGCGATGAAGCGGTATCTCATCTCGTTTGATGATGGCGACATGGTCGTCCCCGCGGAGGAACTGCCCGAGGTCGCGCGAGCAGCGAACGCCGTCGCCGACGAAGCCATGGCTGCCGGCGCGTGGGTTTTCGGCGGCGGGCTGACCAGTTCCGGCGCGGCGAGTGTGGTTGGCACCGACGGGACCGTCAGCGACGGGCCCTTCCCGGGCAAACAGGCATTCCTCGGTGGATTTGCGGTCCTCGATGTGGCCACCCGCGAGGAGGCGCTGGAGTGGGCAGCCAAGTTCGCGGTGGCCTGCCGCTGCGCGCAGGAGGTACGTGAGTTCGTGTCCGAGCCGGCTATGTGAAGGCTTGCGGCGAGACTGCGGACCAAACGACCGGGCAGTCTCGAGCCGTTCGACAGCCGGGCCTTGATCACCTACGGTTGCGGCATGCACCGCGGCCGGCGCGTGGCAGGGAGGCGGCGACATGCGTTTCGTCACGATACTGACGGCCACAGTGGTGAGTGCGGGGATGCTGGCAGGCGCCCCCGCCCAGGCCTCCGGGGCGCTCACAAAGCAGCCAGGGCCGTCCTTCAGCACCACGGTCAAAGAGGGGCGCAAGGCGATGCGTGAGGGGCTGCGGGCGACTGGTTCGACATCCGGGTCGATCGCGCTGGTCGCCAACGGCAAGGTGGTGTGGAGTCAAACGTTCGGCCGTGTGAACCCAGCCGGTAAGCGGCCATCGCGGACGACTCTGTACGGAGTCGGGTCAGTGAGCAAAGTGGTCACCACCATGGCTGTGATGCAGCTCGTGGACCAGGGCAAGGTGTCACTCGATGCTCCTGTTTCGCGCTACATCCCCGAATTCGCCATGAGATCGCCGCAGTACAAGCAGATCACCGTGCGGATGCTGCTCAATCATTCCGCCGGGGTCCCGGGCACCAACTTCTCCGATCTGTGGGGTCCTGTGCCGATCCCCTCCTACGTCGACGGGGTCCTGACCGGACTGCGCAACTCGCGCTTGAAGACCACGCCAGGTGCCATGAACGTCTACTGCAACGACTGCTTCACCTTGGCCGGTGTGGTGGTGGAGCGCGTGTCCGGGATGGCATTCCAGGACTATGTGACAGCCAACATTCTCAAACCGTTGGGCATGAAGCGCTCCCGGTACCCCACATCCGTTCCGCTGGCCGGGGAGGTCGCGCCCATCATCGTGGACGGCAAGGCGTTACCGATCGAGATCACCAACGCCTTCGCCACCGGTGGTCTCATGTCCACACCCGAGGAAATGGCCCGCCTGGCCACGGTCTTCACCAACGACGGCACAGTCGGCGGCAAGCGCATTCTGTCCCCATCCGCTATCCAGCAGATGGCTGTTGACGAAACGGCCACCAGCCTGCGAGTCGGACCGCCCAGTTTCCTGCGCTATGGACTCGGCTGGGACTCGGTCGAGGACCCGGCGCTGAAATCGGCCGGTGTGCTCGGCTGGACCAAGGGTGGCGACACCGTCGACTACCATGCGTCGTTCGCGATCGCGCCGGACCACGATTTGGGTGTCGTGGTCTTGGGTGTGGGCAGAGGATTCAGTTCCATCGCTGCGGAGACCGTGGCCCAGACTGTCCTGCTCAATGCCCTGGATGAGACCGGTGCCATCGCGAGCATGCCCAAGCAGGTCAGTGGCACCCCCGGTAAGGGTCAGGTGACGCCGAAGATGGCCAAGGCCAAGATCAAGCAGCTCACGGGAACCTTCCTCGCCCAGAACGAGACGAAGAAGCTCAGTCAGGCGAAGAAGAGGTCCCTGAAGGTCGCGACGCTCGTGGACGGTTCCTGGGTGCGCAGTCCGGGCCGGTTCGAGTTGCGCAACGACGGAGCGTTCTGGTCAACCACGGCTCCCGGTACCTCCATCAGCGCGGTGAAGGCGTGGGGTCGCACCTACGTTCTGCAGCGCAGCCTGGGTGGGGTCGGGACGTACTACTCCTATGTAGCCCGGGGCCAGAAGGTTCGCTCCGCAGGTGCATTGGCCCCCGCCTGGCAACAGCGAGTGGGTAAGAAGTGGTTGCTGGCCAACGAGAGTCCAGACTCGTTCAACTGGTCGGCTGCTGCCCCAGTGGTGGAGATCCGGTCGATCCCCGGCTTGTCCGGGTACCTGCTGGCTACGGGTGCACTGGTCGATACCGTGCCGTTCGACGCGACCAGCAGCGAGAACATGGGCACGATGTTCCTGCAGATCCCCTTGGGATTCGGCCGCGACCTGCTCGACTTCGACTTCACGACGTTGGGCGGGGAAGAGTTCTTGTCGTTCGACAGCAGTGTTCTGCGGCCCGCCGCGACCGTCCCCAGTCTGCCCATCGGCACCAACAAGGTGGCGATCGCTTCCCAGGGTCTCGTCCAGTGGTACAGGGTGCCGGATGCGGCCACGCTGACGATTACGGGACAAAGCGATTGGAAGACGTTCGACGCAGAATTCTCGTTGATCGGGGCTGGGCAGGAAGCGCAGGCGACCGAGGTCGTGCCGGCAGGCTCCTACCTGGCCGTCTTTGGTTCACCGGGGAGCAGCGCGACAGTCGTGGTCGACTAGCAGATCGGCAGAAGGTGCGATTCGCCGCGGCGTGTCGCAGCAACAAACGCCTGTTGCTCGACGCCCGGCCGGTGCGGGCGGGTGTAGGAGCACCTCTCAACGGGTACCCTGAGGCTGTGCCGGACAATGGCCAGGTGCTCGCGCTGCGGGCGATACTCGAGATTCAACAGGCCGCGCTCGGCGAGGCATTGACCCCGGATGCCATCATGGCGCGGATCGCGCAGAGCGCAGTCGCCATCACCTCGGCCAAGGGTGCGGTGATGGAACTCATCGAGGGTGACCAGATGCGCTACGCACACGGTGCGGGCAGCCTGGAGGGCACCGAAGGTTTGCGGCTGTCCATCGCGACCAGCCTGTCCGGCCTCGCGGTCACCCAGAACCAGGCGTTGCGCAGCAACGACGCCTTCGCCGATCCACGCGTCGACCACGATGCTGCGATGCGGATCGGGGTCCGCTCGATGGTGATCGTGCCGCTGACGGTCGACGGCACCACGCTGGCGGTCCTGAAGACCGTCTCGGACGACGTCCAGGCCTTCACCGACCACGATGTGGAGATCGTCACGACACTGGCCTCCTTCGCGGCCCGGGTGCTCCAGCAGACCCAGAGCCTGCACGATCGGCGCCTTGAGCAGGAGACATACCGGCTCATCTCGCAAACCAGTACCGACGCGATCCTGCAGGTCGGTCTGGACGGCCGCATTCTCTGGGCCTCCCCGGCAGCCCGGGAGATACTGGGCCACCCGCCGCGGGCGCTGGTCGGCATGGCGGCAGTCGATCTGATCCACCCGCAACGGCGCGAGGAGTACGCCCAGCGAATCGCGCAGGCGACATCCGAAGGTGCGGACACCCGCCTGGAGTATCCCGCAGTGCGCCCCGATGGTTCCACGGTATGGGTCGAAAGCGCCGGTCGGTTCGCCCGTGACGAGCAGGGTGCGCTGCAGTACAGGGTGGTACGGTTGCGCGACATCAGCGCCGCCCGGGAGGCCGTTGAGGCGTTGGCGCAAAGTGAGAATCAGTTCCGGTCGGCGATGCAGAACGCGCCCATCGGGATGTGCCTGATCGGGACTGACGGGTCGTTTCTGCAGGTCAACGAGGCGTTGTGTCAGGTACTGGGGCGCCCGGAGCAAGTCCTCATGCGCAGCAACTGGCAGGAGCTCACCCACCCCGATGATGTGGGAGTCGACCTCGACTTCGCGGCGCAGGCGCTGTCGGGTGAACTGGACCAGTACCGTCTCGTCAAGCGCTACCTTCGGCCCGACGGTGCTGTTGTGTGGGGCGATCTGTCCGTCTCGGCAGTGCGCGATTCGAACGGCGCGGTCGTACATTTTGTGTCCCAGATCCTGGATATCAGCGAGCTCAAGCAAGAGGAGCAGCAGAGCGCGGCGACCATCAACAGGTACCACCGGCTGGCGGGCGTCGGCAACGACGTGATGGCAGAACTCACCTCCGAGGGTGTCTTCGTGTTGGTGTCGCCGAACACTAAGGCGCTTTTCGGCGTCGATGCCCCCGCCATCGTGGGGGATTCGCTGTTCTCCTTCGTTCCCAGCGACCAGCGCTCCCGAGTGCGCGCTGCGCTGCAGGCGTCCACACACTTCGAACTGCCGGTGCGTTCAGCCCACGGCCGAATCAGCCGGGCCGAGGCGGTGACGCAGGTTCTGCCGCACGATCCCGATGGGGGTCTGGTCATCCGGATCAGAGACATCACTGAGCACTTCGAAACCCGTGAGCAGTTGCGTACCCAAGCCCGCACCGATCCGTTGACCGGTTTGCTGGCCTGGCAGGAACTCGAACGGCGACTCGAGGCTCTGCTCGGTCATGAGCCGCGTACAGGCACCCGGACCGCCTTCGCGATGATGGAGGTCGGTGGCGTCGGGCAGGCACGCGAACAGCATTCAGAGGCAGTCGCCGACGAGTTGCTGCGCATCGTCGCGGACCGGATCCGCGGCGCTTTGCGCGAAAGCGACCTTGTGGCGCGCGGAGAAGGCGATCAACTCGCGGTGATGCTGGTAGGTGTCGAGCGGATGACTGATGCGGTGGAGGTGCTGCAGCGGGTGATTCAGGAGGTCGGGACACCCCACGCAGTCGATGGATCCGTACTCCGGCCTCGGCTCAGTATTGGTGTCACCGAGGCGTTACCCGACGAGTGGCCGGAGTGGGTCATCAGTCGCGCCGAGCAGGCCCTGGACAACTCCAAGAATCGAGGCGGTAACCGGGTTTCGTTGGCAGGGGGACTTCCTGAGTCGAGTGCGTCGGCGCAGGTGATCGCCTTCCCGGGCCGCAAGGGCTGAAACGCTGGCCGATCTTTCAGTAAATGGGCGGAAGGTGCGATTTGCTGCGGCGTCTCGCAGCAACGAGTGCCCAACTGCTCGCCGAGGGCGGTTCCAGGTGGGCTCCGGAAGTTCGGGCCCTCCGAGGCGCCAGGCGGATCACAGATTCCGGTTGGTGCAGACACCCAGGGGCCTATCGCTTAGTGTCGGGAGGCACAGAGGACCGCGCGACCTTCGTGGCCCCGGAAAGGCCCCCCACCATGCGCATCGTCCGTGCTCTTGCCACGACCGTGGTCATCGCGACCCTCATCGGGGGGATTCCTGCAGCGCAGGCTGCCACGCCCGTCGCGAAGAAACCGGCGCCGACGTTCACCAAGACGAAAGTGGAGGGCCGCAAGGCCGTCCGCAGTGCGATGCATCAGACGAACGCGACCTCGGTGTCTTTGGCGTTGGTCGCCAACGGGAAGCGGGTGTGGAGCCAGACCTTCGGTCGTGGGAACAGTAAGGGTCAGAAGCCATCGCCGACGACGAAGTACGGTATCGGCTCGGTGAGCAAGACGCTGACCGCCATCTCGATCATGCAGTTGGTGGATGCCGGGAAGGTGTCCCTGGACGCGCCGGTGGTGCGGTATGTACCGGACTTCACCATGAAGTCCCCGCAGTACCGACAGATCACGGTGCGGATGCTGCTCAACCACTCGGCAGGACTGCCTGGTTCGGATTACGCCGATGCACTCAGTTACCAGCCGATCCCCGGATACATCGAACGCTTCCTCAAGGGTTTGCGCACGTCCTATCTGAAGACCACACCGGGCGCGATGAACGTGTATTGCAACGACTGCTACACCTTGGCCGGACTCGTTGTGGAGCGCGTGTCCGGGATGACCCTTCCCGAGTACATGGCCAAGAACATCCTCAAGCCCCTGGGCATGAAGCACTCGACCTTCCCGACATCGCTGCCCATGCCAGGCCAGGTCGCACCCGTGATTGCGCAGGGGAAGGCCCAGCCCCTGCAGATTCTGAACATGTTCGCCACGGGTGGGCTCTTCTCCACACCCAATGACATGGCGCGCCTGGCCATGATCTTCACCGGCGGCGGAGTCGTCGATGGCAAACGCATCCTGTCGCGCTCGGCCATTGAGACGATGGGCACCGACCAGACGAGCACCACCCTGCGGGTAGCGTCGCCCAGCGCCTTTAGATACGGCCTGGGATGGGACAGCATGCAGGATCCGGCGCTGAACTCCGCGGGGGTCCGCGGCTGGACCAAGGGCGGCGACCTCACCCAATTCCACGCCGGTTTTCTGATCGCGCCGGACCAGGGGCTGGCCGTCATCGTCACGGGGGCCGGCAAGACGTTCAGCTCCACCAGCGCTCAGACGATCGGCCAGATCGTGCTGCTCAACGCGCTGGTCGACAACGGCGATATCACGAGACTGCCCCGGCAAATCAGCGGGCAGCCGGCGGTTGCGAGGGCGAGCGCCAGACAGGTCAACCGGGTCACGGGAACATACCTGGCTCAGGGGGTCACGGTGCGGGTCACCGAGGGCAACCAGAACTCCCTGCGGTTGCAACTCCTGTCCAACGGCAAGTGGGAGCCCCAACCGGGTCGCTTGGTACGTCGTGCTGATGGTGCCTTCTGGTCCACGGCCACGCCCGGATCATCGATCACTGTGCAAAGGGCCTGGGGGCGCAGATATCTGACGCTGCGCGGTATCGGTGGCACCGGGACCTTCCGCACGCACTCCATACTCGGGCAGCGCGTGCGGTCCGGCGGTCCGACACCCCAGGCATGGCAGGCACGCGTGGGGCAGAGGTGGTTACTCGCCAATGAGGATCCGTCGTCAGTCAACTGGACCCTCTCAGGCACTCCTGCCGTGGAGTTGACGAGCATCCCCGGACTCTCCGGCTATCTGCTGGCCACCGGGGCGTTGGTCGAGACCGTGCCCGTCGACGTGACGGCCAGCGACACCGTCGGCAGCATGTTCCTGGCGATTCCACTGGTGCCCGGCCGTGACCAATACGACCTCGATTTCTCGCCCAGGGGTGGTGAGGAGTACCTCACCTTCAGCAGCAGCGTTCTGCGGCCCGCGGCCACGGTTCCCGCGCTCAAGGATGGGTCAAATGCCGTTCCTATCGGCCCGTCGGGACTGGTCGAGTGGTTCCGCGTTCCCGCATCATCCACGGTCAGCCTTTCGGGCCAGAGCAACTGGAAGTTGTTCGACGAGGACCTATCGTTGATCGACTCCGGAGGCGGCGGGCAAGCATCGAAGCCGGCTCCCGCGGGCGCGTACTTGGCGGTCTTCGGGCCGGCGGGAAGTTTCGCCACTGTGGTGGTGGGATAGCCGTAGTTCGCCGGAACGACGAGAACGCTCGCCCCGACATCCTGCTTGTATGACACGGGAGTTGGTCAGTTGCGGGGACTTATCGTGCGTCCCTCTGACATGTTCAATATCCCGCACCCAGCTCAGTATTCAACCGCTGACCTCACCTTGGTGAAGATGCGTCCTTCGTCACCGTTCGGCCATTGAGTTCACGCCATCTATCGACCCCAAACTGCACCCCGCCATTGCCAGCCCGCGAATCGTCCGTTAAGGTCAGGCATTGCCTATGACCTGGGAGGTCCGGCCATGACCGAGCGACTTTCAACTCGGATAGTCGCTTTCGTCGCGGCCCTAGCAGGGTTGGCGGCCATGACTCTCCACACCGCACCCGCCTCGACTGCGGCGGACACCACTGTTGTGAAGCGGGTGGGGGCAACGATCGTGTACAAGAACGTCGCCCACCCCTCGCGCCCTGGAAACTGCGGGTCCTTCGTGGTCCTGGAGTGGACCGACCCCCAGGTGGAGGGTTTCGAGCCGACGGGCTGGACCGGTCACTACTTCTATGGCCGGCCAGGAGAGGAACGCGTTGAGAAGACCATCACCGGGACACCTCCTTTCCACAACACACTGGACATGATGACCGTCAACTTCTATGCACCCGGCGGTGCCAACTGGTTGTCGCTCGGTTACAAGTCCCGCGCTGCGAGCCCGGCCGCAGGTTATCCCCTCGACTGCTCGGACCAGGTCGCCGTTACGCAGGGGTACTACGGCACTCAAGCCTGGGTCGACGTCACCGGGACTCTCTCCGAATCGACGACTGCCAAGTGCCTGAAGGCCCGCGAGAAGTACGACTCCGCCCGTAAGAAGGTCAGCCAGCTGCGCCGGGACCTGCGCAAGACCAAGTCCGATGCGGCTAAGGCCAAGATCCGCAACCGGTTGGACGCGGCGGTCAAGGCCCGGGCGCAGTCCGCTGCGGCCTTAGGTAAAGCCTGCAACGGCTGAGGGCAGATGCAGGAGCGCTTGTCCCAAGCCACTGCGGTGCGCAAGGGCGGGCTGCGGCCGGGAACTTCCGCCGACATTCATGTGCCGCCTCCATCGCAGTGGCGATGACCTTTCGGTCGTAAGGCACAGATAGCCGTGGGGAACTGGTGCAGGTACCGCTGGTGGTAGTCCTCGGCGAAGAAGAACGGATGCTTGCGCGGCGTGCGCGATCGCGGTTACTGACCCGTAGACCAGTTGGTCCAGCACCCCCTGATAGGCGTCGTATGTCCGCTCTGCCGCCTCGAGCTGTGCGTCGTTCGTGTAGGAGGTGGCCAACCGGTGCTCAGTGCCGACGTCGTTGCCGTGGCCGAAGGCTGGGTCGGGATGCTCGCAGCAACCCGCAGGATCTCCAGGGTGGGGTTGGTATGGGCAACCAGCGTCGACTCCGCATGGCCCGTCCGGCCGCCACGCCCTTTGGCGCCTCGGACACCAGCATCAAGGTCCAGGAACCGATATCGTCCACGGGAATCGGGCGAAAGGGGCGCAGAGGGTTGCATTTCAAGTTGATCGTGCTTGTCGTTGAAGACGCGGATACTGACGGCATCGTGCAGGCCGCGCGGGACGCGGGGGCCACCGGCGCGACAGTGGTCAGTCAGGTGCGCGGCGAGGGATATGAACCTCCCACCGGGTTCTTCGGGCTCGACGTCGGTGAGCGCCGAGACCTCGTCCTGCTGTTGGTCGAGCAGCACCTTGCCCGAGCAATCCTGGAGACAGTCAGTGCCGTGGGGGGGTTCGACTCTGAGCCAGGCGCCGGTATCGCCTTCCAGATAGATGTCGAGGATGCGGTGGGGGTCATCAACCAGGAACGCATGCTGCAGTCCCGGGTGGAGGAGGAACTATGACGGCCTCGCGATCCAGGATCCGCGTCCGCGAAGTGATGAAGGCGCAGGTTGACGTAGTCGACGGGTTGACGACCGTGGCCGAAGCGCTGCGGCAGATGCGTCACGTGGAAACCAAGTGTCTGATCGTCGAGAAACGACACGAACACGACGAGTACGGGATTGTCCTTATCGCCGATATCGCCCGGCAGGTGCTGGCAAAGGACCGCTCACCAGCGCGAGTTCATGTCTACGAGATCATGTCCAAGCCGGTGATCACCGTCGACCCGGACATGGACATCCGATACTGCGCCCGGCTCTTCGACAAATTTGGTCTGTCGAGAGCACCCGTCGTTGAGGACCGGTCCATCGTCGGCATCGTCTCCTACACCGACATGGTCCTGCGCGGGCTGTACCGGGAGATCTAGCCCGTGCCGACGTCGGTGGAGATCCTTGAACTCGGCGCAGTACTGCTTGCGGCCGCCGCCGCGGGCTGGGTTGCCCGCCGCTTGACGCTTCCTGCCGTGCTCGGGTTCCTCGCCGTCGGAATCCTGGTGTCGCCGTTCACGCCGGGATATGTCGCCAGCCGCGAGCACATCGGACTACTCGGCGAGTTCGGAGTCGTCCTTCTGCTATTCGAGGTGGGAATCGAGATCAACCTCGGCAAGGTGCGCCGTGAACAGCGTCGTCTGCTGATCGCCGCGCCGGCGCAGGTGCTGCTGACCACCGCGATCACGGCAGGGATCTTCGTCGCCGCCGGACAACAGGCGGCCACCGCCAGCGTCCTCGGCCTGGCGGTGGCGTTGTCGTCAAGTGTCGTCATCGTCAATATCGTCAGAAGTCGCAAGCGTCGCACCAACCGGGCTACCGAGGCCACCATGCTGACCTGGAGTGTCTTACAGGACGTGTGCGGAGTCCTGCTGGCCGCCATCCTGCTGTCCTTCGCCGGGGTTTCCGACCGTCCGCCCGCTCTGGCCCTGGCGGGTCTCGCAGGATACCTGGCCGTTGCCGTGGCAGCTGCGTGGCTGCTGCCACGGGCACTTCGGCGGCTCGGCACCGAACCTGATCTGCTGCTGATCGTGCCCATCGGGGTGGGTCTCTCCCTGGCGGGTGTCGGTGCGAAGGCCTTCGGTCTGCCCGCTGCCCTGGCCGCCTTCATCGCCGGTCTGGTCGTATCCGAGTCACCGGAGTCCGCCGTCGCGAGAAGGCAACTCATGCCGTTTCGCGATGTGTTCGCTGTGCTCTTCTTCGTCTCCGTCGGCACCCTCATCGACCCCGCAGCGGTAATGGCGGGACTGCCGTGGCTGGCGCTGGTCCTCTTCGCTCTGGTCCTCGGCAAAGTCCTGGTCACCGCTGGCGCCGCAGCCTGGGCCAGAGCCAGCCGACCACTTCAGGTGGCGGTGGGAATGGGCCAGGTCGGGGAACTCAGTTTTGTCCTGGCCTCCTTGCTCATCGGCGCCGGACTCCTGACCGCGGACATATACGCCGCACTGCTCGCGGCCGTTGTCGTGAGCATCGTCGCCTCAACCGTGGGCGTGCGCCTGCACTGGCAGCGCGCGCACTAGTCCTGGGCTCGTGATGTGGAACGCAGCCAGATGGCGGTGCGCAGAGACACCCCCAGCCCCAGCGCCCCCGACAGGCGTGTTCCGCCTACCTCTTCAGCGTGATCGTGGCCTTCCCGATAGTCATCCCCGAGGCGATGGAACCGGCGGGCAGGCTCAGTTGAGACGCGAACAGCGGGGCGGGATCGCCCACGGAGGTACTCCTCGCCAGGGTCACCTTGGCGTTCGTCCACGTGCCCTTCTGCTTGATCAGCTTGTCACCCCCGGTGAAGCTCAGCAGGTCCGTGATCTGTATCCCGCCAGGCACGGCAGGAGTCTCCACGCGGGCGGTCGCCTTGCCGGTTGTGCTGTTCACAGCGATGTCCTGCAGCGTCACGGAGCCCGCAGATGAAGAGAACCGCAGCCCGCCCTTGTGCGTGATGACGTCGCCCTTGACGGCGATCACGCGGAAGGTGACCACCCCGGATGTGCTCAACGTGGCTCCCCGGATCGCTGTGATGTCGACGCCGGCCGCCTCCATGCGCTGAACCAGGCGCTGGCTCAGCGCAAGGTCGGTCTCACCCGGCTTCCCGGCAGCAGTCCGCTTCCCCAGGACCCAGGTCTTGCGCCAAGTGCCCGGCCTCCACGAGTCTGTCTGGTCGGGCTGGGGCGTGGCCCGGACGAACGCGGTGACCCGCACAGCCTCATAGCCGCTGCTGTGAACGCGAATCCGTCCTCGCCTGGTGACCTTCGTGGTGCAGGCGGCCTTCTCGCCGGCGACGGGCTTGGTCAGCGGCCGGCAGCGCGCCACCGGTTGGCGGAGCATGCAGGTGGACGGGTTGGTGGTGATCGTGTCGGTCAGAATCCGGTTGCCGACCTTCGTGGGCGTTGGCTTGTGCAGGATCGCGTTGACCGGGCAGAGACTCTTCGTGACTTGGGAGGTGGGGATCGAGTATTCCGTGACCACGCCAGTCGGGGTGATCCGTCCGATCCGGTTCCCCAAGGGCTCGGTGAACCACATGTTGCCGTCTGGGCCAGCCGCGATCCCGTGAGGGCTGCTGCCGGAGTTGTACAGCTGATACTCGGTGATCGTCCCAGCGGGCGTGATCCGTCCGATCCGGTTCCCCAAGGGCTCGGTGAACCACATGTTGCCGTCCGGGCCGGCCGCGATCCCGTGAGAGGAACCGTTGGCTGTGGGCAGTGGGTATTCAGTGATGGCACCGGCCGGGGTGATCCGCCCGATCCTGTTGCCACTGTTCTCGGTGAACCACATGTTGCCGTCGGGGCCCGCCGCGATCCTCGCCGGACGGCTCCAGGCTGTCGGCAATGCGAACTCGGTGATCAGACCATCCGGGGTGATCCGCCCGATCCTGTTCTGCTCCATCAGCGTGAACCACATGTTGCCGTCCGGGCCGGCCGCGATGCCGCTCGCTGAGAAGTTGTAGCCAGCCGGGTCCGGTACCGGAAACTCGGTGAGGGCACCGGTGAGGCCCATCTTCCCGATCCTGCCCGCGCTGGCCCACCACATGTCGCCGTCCGGGCCGGCTGCGATCCCCGTGGGGGTGGCGTTGGACATCGGATACTCCGTGACAACGCCCGCAGGGGTGATCCGGCCGATCCCGTTCTTGCTGAAGGCCTGGGTGAACCAGAGGTTCCCATCCGAACCAGCCGCTATCGCCCACCTGTGGACGCCGCCGAAGCCCGGCACAGAGAACTCGGTGACATCTCCAGCCGGAGTGATCCGCCCGATCCCTTTCGCCGACGAACCGGACTCGGTGAACCACATGTTGCCGTCCGGACCCGCCGTGATCGCTTCGGGCAGGATGTCACTGCCACGGGCTGGGGCTGCCGCCGCCGGTGCCCCCAGCAGTCCAAGGATCGCCGCGATGATCGCGATGGCGATCGAGGTTCTCGATGAGATGCGCGTGACCATGATTCCCCCCAGGTGACTGATGACCGCAGTTCCTGTAGTTCCAGGGTACGCCCGAAAACCCGCCATCTCGGTCCGGAACGGTGAGCCGGCCTATCGAAACTCAGCGGTGATCGCCGTGACGTCGTTATCCGTCTTGCTCGTGCGCAACCCTGCCATCTGACACGATCGAACGACCGGGCGTGAAGCATGCACGGGAGTACACTTGAGCAAGCGGGGGATCCCCGGTCGCCGGTTCCCCCCGCGGGGGCTAGAGGCGGCTCAGGAGTGATCGATCATGTCAATCACCCGACATCGACGCAGCTCAATCTTCATGGCTCTTGGCGCCCTGGTCGGCACGTTCTTGATCGGGCAGCCCGCCCGGGGTGCAATGTCGGTGGTCACCGGCACGGTCAGCAGCAGCAACGGCGCGATCGCTTCTGGCCAGGTGGCCTTCTTCGCGACGTGCCAGGACTACGAGCAGTCCAATTACGCGGCCTGGGACGACATCTCTGGCGGCGAGTACTCGGTGAATATTCCCGACGGGACCTACCGGGTGGGTATCAGGCCCGGGGACGGCACCGGCGCCGGCACCTCCTGGCACAACGCCAAGGCCTCATGCGAACAAGCCGACGTTGTCACCGTCAACGGATACACCAACCAGCCCCTGGTCAGCCTGCCTGGCTCCGAGGTGACCGGCACGGTGAGCAGCAGCAACGGACCGGTGACCGACGGCGTCGTGATGCTCTACGCCACGTGCCAGGTGCTCGGCAACCTCCACTGGCAACAGGCGATACCGCCGGCGATCCACTACGCCGGTGCGGCCACCATCATCGACGGCAGGTACAGGGTGACGGTGCCAGACGGAACCTACCGAGTGCTCATCCAGCAACGAAACAGTGAACACGGGGCCCTGCGGTCATGGCACAACGCGAAACCAACTTGCGACCAAGCCGACGTGGTCACCATCAGCGGGAACACCAGTCAGAACCTCGTCGCTACCGCTGGTTTTGTCGTGAGCGGCACAGTCCGTAGCACGAACGGACGCGTGTCGTCGGGGTATGTGCACTTCTTCACGACCTGTCAGGAGCACGCCGATCAATCCTTCGAGTTCTTCGGTACCTACAGGGCGCTGGTCTTTGCCGGCACCTACCGCGTACTGATCTCGCCGGATGGAGACACCGGCGCCCGCGAGTCCTGGTACAGCACCAAGCCCACCTGCGAACAAGCCGATGCGATCACCGTCATCGGCAACACCACCCAGGACCTTCTCACCCTGCCCGGCAAGCAGACCGTGAAAAAGCCTCCGGCGAGTCTGAAGAAGGGCAAGAGCGCCACACTCGCCAAGACCAGCTCAGCCAGGACCCGCGTGAGGTGGACGAGCATCACCAAGCAGGTGTGCACGGTGAAGAAGTCCGATGTCACGGCACTCAAGAGGGGCAAGTGCGTGGTGCGCGCATCAGTACCGAAGACCAGCGCCTTCCCGGCCTACGCGAAGAGGTTCACGATCCGGGTTAGGTGAGCGAACGAAGCGATCTGGATTCGCAGACAACGTTCGGGGCCGGATGCGCGCACCACGGATTCGAACCCCTGGCCTCCTGACCCGTCACCTCGGTTGTTGTGCGTTTCCGTGCTGTCGTGGCGGCCGCACGGACAGTGGGGTTGAGGGTGTTCGGGCCAGACCCAGCTGACGTACATCACGAGTACCTCAGTCGGGCACGCAGCCCGTGGCCGGGCGATGCAAGCACGCACTCCCACCGAGCAGCACCAGCCGCATGGCGGTCTCGGCTACACCGGCAGGGGTACACCTGTGTTGGCATGGTGCCGATAGCCATTGGGAACTGTGTGTGCTCCGGTGATGACAGCCGGGTGATAGGTCGTACTATCGGCCTGTGAGGAGTGAAGCGGAGCGGCGTCTGCGAGGCGAACTCAGAAGAGCCGCGCGTCGTAGTGCGCAGTTGCACCAGGAGTCGCGGTCGGTGTTGGTTCAGGCGGTGCGCAAAGCGTCCGCGGCAGGGTTGAGTCAGCGGCAGATCGCCGAATGTGTCGGCCGGAGTCAACCGGAGGTCGCACGGCTCCTGCGGTTCCAGCCGACCTCGGCACGGGGTCGCGCGGTGGCCGGAAAGCGTATGGAGATCCTGCGGATCGCCCGAGAGGCGGGATTTGGTCGCATTCGCATCTTCGGGAGCGTGGCACGAGGTGACGACGGGCCGGACTCCGACGTCGACCTGCTGGTGACGCCTCCCGCAGGCGTGTCGTTGATGGATCTCGCGCGGCTCGAGCGCAGCCTGTCTGACGTCTTGGGGGAGCGGGTCGAGGTGGTCCCGGACTCCGCGTTGCGCTCGAGTCTTCATGATGAGGCCCTGTCCGAGGCGATCCTGCTGTGAGTCGCAGCGACCGGGAACTCCTTGCTGACGCCTTGAGTCATCTCGAGGTGCTTCGGGCACATCAGGCGCGGCGCGACCTCGATGACCAGACCGTGGCCGACGCCGTTTGCCTGCGCTTGTCAGCGGCGATCGAGGCGGTGGCCAGCATGTCTGAGGATGTGCGATCTGATGCCTTCGGCGAGGACTGGCCACTGATCTGGGCTACAAGGAACCGCATAGCTCATGGCTATGCGTTCATCGATCGAACAATGATCGCGTCCACCATCGACAAGGATCTGCCAGGCTTCGAGTCCACGATCCGGCGACTATACGACGAGCGGTCATGGCGCCTGGAATCAGAGAGGTAGTGGCACCCCAGTGTTCGCGTGACACCGATAGCCGTTGGGAACCTTGTGCAGGTACTGCTGGTGATAGTCCTCCGCGAAGTAGAACGGGTGCTCAGCAGCAGGGGCGATCTCCGTCGTGATCGTGCCGTACCCCCGCTGGTCGAGCGCGGCCTGATACGCAGCGCGCGTTTGTTCGACAAGGGCCAGCTGCTCGGCATTCGTGTAGTAGAGGGCGCTGCGGTACTGGGTGCCCACATCGTTGCCCTGCCGGAATCCCTGCGTCGGGTCGTGGTGCTCCCAGAACACCCGCAGAATGTCCAGGGTCGGGCAGGTGTAGGCGACCAGCGTCGCCTCCGTGTGTCCGGTGCGCCCGCTGCACACCTCCTCGTAGGTGGGGTAGGCACTGAAGCCCCCTTGGTAGCCCACTGCGGTACCCGCCACGCCGGGCGTGTTCCAGAAGTACTCCTCGGCACCCCAGAAGCACCCCATCCCCACATAGAGAACCTGCGCGCCCTGCGCCCACGGGCCAGCCAGCGGTGTTCCGAGCACGACGTTGCGTTCCGGGATGGCAAACGGAGAGGTCGGTCGGCTGGGCAGTGCGCTGTCCGGGGACACCATGGATGACTTACGCGAGAACATGGTTCCAGTCTCGCCCACATGCACAGATGCCGAAAGTGCACTGAAAGACTGCCGTGGTGAGAGTGCCCAAGGTCGGCGGTCTACCGCGCGAGGTCAGCGTCCTGGCTGCCATCGCGTTCTGCGTCGCTTTGGGTTTCGGCATCGTCATCCCGGCCATCCCCCTGTTCGCGCGGACCTTCGGCGTCTCGGCCTTCGCGGCCAGCGCGGTGATCAGCGTGTTCGCAGCGATGCGCCTGGTCAGCAGCCCGCCGGCCGGATGGCTGGTCAACCGCTTCGGGGAACGGATCATCATGTCCACCGGGCTGGCGATCGTGGCGGTCTCCAGCCTGTTCGCCGGGCTGGCCACCGACTACGGGCAACTGCTGGTCCTGCGGGGGATCGGGGGGACCGGCTCGGCCATGTTCACGATCTCGGCCACTGCTCTGCTGTTGCGGGTGACTGAGCCGGAGTATCGGGGTCGGGCATCGGGGCTGTTCCAGGCCGGCTTTCTGATCGGCGGCGTTGTCGGCCCCGCAGTGGGCGGTCTGGTCATCGGGATCTCGATCCGCGC
>ERZ795062.1070-NODE-1070-length-20317-cov-6.242177_pt1 | contig 20317 bp, 18 predicted proteins | sample MGYA00375146_ERZ795062 | MGnify/ENA primary metagenome ERZ795062 (study PRJEB30191, sample SAMN05720281) | activated sludge metagenome | isolation source: Anaerobic digester | place: USA | collected 2015-07-16 ... | reverse complement strand
AACCGGCGTTTTTCGTCAGTTATAGGGCCGGCGAGCTTTGTCATGTACTCTTTATGTATAAAAAGCAAGTGCTGTATTGGCAGCAAGCAATACGGTTAAGAAAATCCAAAGGAAACGCGTGCCTAAAAGCTTTTGCAGCTCGTAACCGATAAGTTTCATACGTGGCCTCTAAATTTATTAGTCATCCGGTAACGCCGTCAATAATTCAAATTTTCTTTGCCGTAATATTGATTCTGTAATATTATTCTTCTTTATAAATGTAATATATTGCTCCTGTTTTAAGATTTATTCTAATAAAATCATATGGTCTTATTCTTATTGATTCATAAAGCGTATTATTTTGTTCATCATAATAACCATAGTTTGCGTATAAATATATTCCGTCGACTATAAAGCGTCCTATATAATAATTTTTCATGTTTTGGGGGAACGAATAAACTAAAACTGCATTACCGCCTTGCTTGGGGACACGGTAAACATTGCTGTCGGGAATTTCAATATTATTTCCGAATTTGTCTTTTCCAACTACTATTTTTTCATTTTTTCTATAATAAATGTATTTTTCTGTGCTGCATATATAGCCTACATTATCATCGCAAAGCTTAGTTGGATTATTGCCATCCATATCAATTCGAATCAATGAATTTGTACCGTTTTCGTTGCGAACCAATACATAAAAATATACACCGTCGGTTATGAGATCTACTGAATCATTCTTATAAATATAATGAGGTGTTGAAAAGTCGCTTAATGAATAATAGTATAAACCCACCCCGCTTACCAGATATATTCGGTCATTGTTTATAAAAGCTATTGCTGAGGGAGTGCTACCAAGAAATATTAAACTTTCAATATTGAAGTTATCCAAGTTTTGTCTACAAATTTCAAATGTATGGTTCCCATTTTCGTCTGTAAGTGTATTTAAATAATATAAATAGTTTCCATGGTAATATTTGCTCTCTATTAAAACACCATCCGGTATGTTTCGAATAACCTTTAATTTACGATTTTCTATATCATACATAACAAAACGTCCTATATTAACGGTTTCCGGTTCACTGAATATGTCTTTTTTTGTAGAAAAATAATTTTGGGTGTAAAAAATTTTGTTATTATATATGTGAAATCCATATGGTATTATACCAAAAAAAGGACAGGCTTCGTCAGAATGAGAACATAAAGGATCATCGCACAGTGAAGTAACATTTCCTGTTCTAATATCGTACCGGTATACCATTCCATGAGCTGATAAATATAGTAAGTCATCGTAATATTGTAATAAACCCAATGCATCTAATTCGCCTGATTGGTCGTTTGTTGCTTTGTCACTGTTTGGCGTAAATTCAAACTCTGTTGAATTAATGTGAGGTAATGATTGTGTTGAATTAACATTAATTAATTCATCAGGTGATACTTCAATAATTTTATTATTGCAGGATATAGGTGTTAATATTAGTAAAACAAGTAGTACGATTTGTATATATTTTTTCATAACTTTGTACCATTACAAAATTAAATTTTTATATATTTCATATTGTAGATGGTGCGAAAGCATAAATACGCCGATAAAACTTCACAAAACAAGGAATAGGGTAAGATAAATATGAAACTAATCATTAACGGAATAACTAAATCATACGGCTCAACCCTTGCGCTAAATCTTGCGCGTCTGCCAATTCCGCCACACCCGCAAAAACTTATTGCCAGAAAACTTTCACATTACATCACACGCGTTTGAATTTGTCAAGTACAATCCCTAAAAATGCGGCGAGGCGGCCTATTCGGGATTTTTCGCAAGCTCGGCTTTGATTTCGTCGTTCATATATTCATAGCACAGCCAGTCCGTTTTGGAGAGCCCGAGAGTTCTGTTCGCCAGTCGCTCGAACATGTCCCAGATTTTCCACGGCTCGTATCCGGTCTGTTTTATCATCCAATTTCGGTCGATTTTAACGACGTCGTGAGCAATGCGGTTTCTAATCTTTGCCTCAAACCTGCGCAAATTTTCAAACATATCCGCGTCGACGTCACTCTCAGTATACGCCCATATTAAGGCTATACAGTTGTCGGAGCTTAAATAGTCATCTTTAACGTAGCCGCCGTACTTTTTATATTTTTCATTTAAAATCTCAAGATACTCTCTGCCTTTCTCGTCGCCGCGCAGGAGGTTGACCTTCAGCCTGTCGCCCTCGACATATCTGTCGATATCGACGCCGAGCCCGCGCAGGTATTTGTGCGCCAGCCTGTACAGCGCCGGCGTTATGCCGCGGACAAAGTCGGAGATGTCATCGCGCAATAACTTGCAGCGCAGCCAAAGCAGGTACTCAAACAGCGGCTCATCCTCTTTTTGGACCGAGCCGAACACTTTTCCTGCCGCCTCCGCCGGCACATTTGCCCGCAGCTTTCGCAAATCGAGCCTCAGCCGCGCCGACGCGGCCTCGAGCAGCTCGACGGCGCGATTTGTCAGATGCCTTTTGATTCCCTCGGCCTCACGGAGGGCCGCCTCATAGTCGTATGCGTCTATATGGCTTCTTATATTCTCGCGGATTATCTCCGTGCGGACGGTTGAATAGCGTTCCTCGCGGCATCTGAAATTGCTGTTTTTCCCTCTGTCCGCGTTTTTAGCCCATTCGGCTTCACGGTCATAGTTTTCAGGTTTATCCCTACCGGGATTTGATTTTCTTTCCGGTGTGTCGACCTGAACGGCGACAAAATCGTGTTCCGAAAGTATTGACTTCATTAGCAGATACGACTTAATCGCCGGACTGCCAGACGAAATATTTAGCAGTATGGTTTTACCTGGGTTTTCGGTGCAGACGCGCTCAATCGCCGGGTCGAAATAATCCTTCATGAGGTCGAATATATGGACATCGCGGAACTCCGGATGCTCGATATACTCGCGCTCTATGTAATATCCGAGCTCTTCGCCGAGCCTGTCCAATGCGTATGAGTACCTGTCGTCAAGGCATTTAAGCTTATACATTTCCGCGGTGAGGAAAAGATACACTTTTTCCGGTTTATATTGGCGGCAGATATGGATCATCGGCCCGTCATGCCCGTTTGCGGTAGGGTCGTGGCTGCCCACGGCGCTGAAAAGAACATATTTATTTTTTTTCATAGCTTTTACCCGTTTTATCGCGCGAAACCGGCAAAAAATGTACTAAAAATTTATCTGAAAATGCCATTTTCGCGCATAAAAATGTTGACAAATATTCCATATTGCGGTACAATTGTTCCAGTTATAATTATAATTTAAAAACAAATAATGTCAACACAATAAAAAACGAAAAGTTATTTTATTTTATGAAAATTGTATTTGTTATTTTTTGCTGAAGCAACCCACACCCCTCACGGGGACGGAAACAACATAATAATATCCTCCCGTAAAGTATTATAGGGAAGCAACCCACACCCCTCACGGGGACGGAAACGTTGTATTCCGCACACTTCAAATCCTTTTTCTTCTACGAAGCAACCCACACCCCTCACGGGGACGGAAACTCCATAACCACGTTTTTGGGGTCACACATTTGCAGAAGCTACCCACACCCCTCACGGGGACGGAAACGTATATACTGAGCAAGTTCATCTTCAGGGTCTCTGGGGGAAGCAACCCACACCCCTCACGGGGACGGAAACATGCCAGTTTGCTTTCTTTTGATGCTCTGGCCCTCGAAGCAACCCACACCCCTCACGGGGACGGAAACATTGTCGCATCGCCGGTGTTTTTATAGCCACCGCCACGAAGCAACCCACACCCCTCACGGGGACGGAAACCTGCAGTGATAGCAAGTTGCCTTGTCAACCGCGGCTTGAAGCAACCCACACCCCTCACGGGGACGGAAACACTTGATAAATTTTGTTTTTACTTAACATTTTGCTGAAGCAACCCACACCCCTCACGGGGACGGAAACGTGGGATTATACGAGAACGAAATGCGGCTCCCTGGAAGCAACCCACACCCCTCACGGGGACGGAAACCGCCCTAAGATTTTCAAAAATTCAACTGCTATCATGAAGCAACCCACACCCCTCACGGGGACGGAAACCCGCTCTCCAAAAGTTTCTTCTTGCTGTTGTACTGAAGCAACCCACACCCCTCACGGGGACGGAAACCTCCCGTATTATTATATTAGCTGCCCGGACTTGTGAAGCAACCCACACCCCTCACGGGGACGGAAACACCTTAATAACTGTGCCTGTAATGAATCTCTCATAGAAGCAACCCACACCCCTCACGGGGACGGAAACGGCAATATCGTTTGTATCGTATGGGTTTGCATATTGAAGCAACCCACACCCCTCACGGGGACGGAAACTCTCTGTGGTGGTTGGCCTCTATGATGTGATCGCGAAGCAACCCACACCCCTCACGGGGACGGAAACCAGCGTCCTATCGAGACTGGGTCGATATTTTTTAGAAGCAACCCACACCCCTCACGGGGACGGAAACTCGTCTTTCTCTTCAAAGTCTAACACCTTGAAGGAAGCAACCCACACCCCTCACGGGGACGGAAACGCACCGGTAACGGCCATGTAATGAACACATTGCACGAAGCAACCCACACCCCTCACGGGGACGGAAACGTCCGGGAACTCGGATAGTCTTTCAGCCCAAAGGAAGCAACCCACACCCCTCACGGGGACGGAAACTTCTCATTTGCCGATTTGATTCTCACCTTTACGATGAAGCAACCCACACCCCTCACGGGGACGGCGACTCCACGGTGAAAGGAAGTGATAGCCCGGATGATGAAAAAGGCCACTCTCGAGGCGACGGTCGGCGGGCTGTTGCACGACGTCGGCAAGCTTGTCTACCGCTCCGGTACGGCCGGCGTCGACCACAGCACGCTCGGCGTCGAGTTCCTTGAGCATAGGGCAAAAATTAACGGTCGGGAAATCCTTGACTGCGTCTGCTACCATCATTCAGATAAACTGAAATACGCCGGGATACCAAAAGACAGCCCCGCATACATCGTTTACATTGCCGACAACATCGCGTCCGCCGCGGACCGGCGCAGAAGCGACGAGGGTGCACAAAAGGGTTTCAACGCGCAAATGCCGCTTTCGTCGGTCTTTTCCACGCTGGCCGGCCGGCCGGGCGAGTTTGCATACGACGCGCAGGTTTTTTCCGACACCGGAATTCTGTATCCCAAGCCCCGCGCCGAGGCCGTCGTAACGCGCGAACGCTACTCGAAAATCTGCCAGGAGCTTCTAGGCAAGCTTGCGGCTGTTGAGATTACCGAAGACTTTGTAAACTCGCTGCTGGCGGTCGCCGAAGTGTGTTTTTCCTATGTCCCGGCCTCGACCGACACCTCGGAGCTGCAGGACATCTCGCTTTTCGACCATGTGAAAATCACCGCGGCGGTCGCGGCGTGTATCAGCGAATACTGCGATGAGCGAAATATCACGAATCTGCGCGAGCGGCTCTATGAGCGCGCCGAGCAGTTTTACGCAGAAAAAGCCTTTCTCATGTATTCCTGCGACATCTCGGGCATACAAAACTTCATTTACAACATCCCGATGAAAGGCGCGCTGAAGTCTTTGCGCAGCCGCTCGTTTGCGCTTGAGCTGCTTATGGAGCATTTCATCGACGAAATTCTCGAAGGCTGCGGGCTATCGCGTGCAAACCTCATATACAGCGGCGGCGGGCATTGCTATATGCTGCTGCCAAACACAAAAACAGCCGCCTCCGTCTGCGCCGACAGAGAGGCGGCTATGAAAAAGTGGCTTATCGAGAATTTCGGCACCTCGCTATACATTGCCTCGGCTTATGTGGAGTGCTCGGGCAACGACCTGAGAAACGAGCCGGCTGACAAAACGCCGTACAAAAACATTTTTGTCGGGCTCGCGCAAAAAATATCGGAAAAGAAAATGCGGCGCTATACCGCTGACGAGCTTCGGTACCTAAATTCCCGCCATCTCGGCGGCGGGACCCGCGAGTGCAAGGTCTGCGGGCGCGACGACATGCTCGTCACATGGCGCGGCGACGAGCCGGACGACTCACTTGAGGTGTGCCGTAGCTGTGGTATGTTTATCAGGCTCGGCAGCGAGCTTGTCGGCACGGTCTATATGCCCGTCACGCGCACAAAGCTGCCCGACTGCGTAAGCTGGGAACTTCCCTCGGCGAACGGAAGCGTGTATATCGGCTTCTTCAAGAAGGACAAAGAAACCTATATCCGCGAGCTAATTAAATCCGGCAAAGACATCGTTCGGATTTATACGAAAAACAAACACATCACCGGCCTGAAATACGCCCGCACGCTTTACATGGGCGATTACTGCTATAAGCCGAACCTTGGCGAGCTGATAGATAGCCTCGACGAAATCGGCGAGGGCATCTCGAGAATTGCGGTGCTGCGCGCCGACGTTGACAACCTCGGCAAGGCCTTTATTTCGGGATTTGAAAAAGAGGGCAGCGACGACCCTGCGGAAAGATACAAATTCGTCACTCTCTCGCGCACCGCGGCATTCTCGCGGCAGATGTCGACGTTTTTCCGGCTGTTTGTCAACCATATCCTGTGCGGCGAAGGCGGCATCCCGAGCGCGGCATTACGCGACTCCCCCAAAAAAAAGCGTGTCAACATCGTTTACTCTGGCGGCGACGATATGTTCATCGTCGGACTGTGGGAGGACGTGCTCGCGGCGGCGCTCGAGATTCGCGAGGCGTTTGCAAAATACTGCAGCGGTGCGCTGACTTTGTCGGCCGGAATCGGGATTTTCGACGTGAAGTTCCCGATCTCCGTTTCGGCAAGAGTCACCGGCGAGCTTGAAGAAAAAGCGAAGGAATATGTAAGCACGACCGGTCAGGCGAAAAACGCCGTCGATTTGTTTATGCCTGCGGACGGATATGTGTTCGACTGGAACGAGCTGAAGGACAAAGTTTTGCGCGAAAAGTTCGAGGCCGTCAAAGAGCTTCTCGAGTATAGGAAAAACGCCGGCGAAACCACCGCGGAGCGCGGTACTGCTTTGCTTTACAATATCTTGCAGCTGTTGCGCGAGTCGAACGAAAAGATCAACATTGCGCGCTATGCGTATCTTTTGTCAAAGCTCAAGCCGACCGAAGGCGCGGACTCGCAATATAAATCCTTATATGAAAAACTGGCGCCCAAAATGTACGGCTGGGCCGCCGACAAAAGGGATCGCGACGAACTTTTGATGGCAATCACGATATATCTTTACATGACAAGGAGGCGAGCATAGTGACCGGCGGATACGGCGGCAGGTATAACAACGCCCGCAATATGCGCGGCAACGATTACCGCCCGGGCAAAGGCGGCGACTCGCGTTTCTATATCCCGCAGGCAAAACCGCTCGGCGACGATTATGTGGAGCAGGCCGAACGGCTGATAAATGAGATGTACAGCAGAGGCAAGAAAATCACCACAAGCAAAATAAGAAGCATCTTGTCGATGGTTAACGAGCTTTACAACAGTGAAAAAGTCCGGACCGGGACCGAGCTTTCCGAAGAAAGCAAAGCAGGACTACAGCTTTTACAGGTTAGACTATTTTACGAGTGCGGCCGCGACAATACGGTTAAAGATTTCGTGCTTAATACATATCTTATCGAGTACCTCAAGGATATCGGAAGCAGTCGGGAGAAATTTATAAAGTACGCGCGCTATGTTGAAGCGCTGGTCGCATACCATCGCTATTTCGGCGGCGATAATTAAAGAGGTGTTAAGAGTTGGTTTACGGTAAAATAATAATATCCGGAACGCTTAGTGTAGTCACCGGGCTTCATATTGGCGGGTTGGGCACATACTCGCCGATAGGTTCGGTCGACAGCCCGGTAATAAAAGATTTGTTTACAAACCAGCCGATAATACCCGGCAGCAGCCTTAAAGGAAAATTGCGTACGCTGTTAGTTAAATCAATAGAAGGCAAACTTCCTAACATTAAAAAAGACCCGCAGGAAGTAAAAAGGCTGTTCGGAAGTACAACTGATTATAATGATAACCGGGAAATCATTCCGTCAAGGCTCCAGTTTGCCGATGCATTTGTCAGCAATGCCGAGCGCTTTGCCGAGATAGGCCTGACCGAAATCAAAATGGAGAACACGATAAACAGGGCATCTTCGGTTGCAAAACCTCGCCAAATTGAGCGTGTTATTAAAGGTGTTGAATTTAAGGTTATAATTACATATGACCTTGTAGACAAAAACGAGTTTATGGATGACATGAAAAACCTCGCCCGCGCGATGAAGCTTCTGCAGCTTGACTATCTCGGCGGGCACGGCACGCGCGGCAGCGGGCGCGTCAAGTTTACGGATATAAAGCTCGAGTGTGTACCGTTCGCGGATTGCGATATCGACATAAGCCCGGCTCAAAAGATTTTCGAAGACGAAGTAAGCAGCTATGAACTGATACCCGCCATCCAAAGCAATGCTAAATAGCCATGAACTACCGCCTTTTTAAACTGAAATTCACGACTCCGGTGCATTTCGGAACCGGGGAGTCGGCACATTCGGTCGAATCCGCAAACTTGACGTTGTGCGCGGACACTCTGTTTTCGGCTTTTTGCCACGCCGCGCTGAAATTCGGTGCCGTAGACCGGCTTGTATCCGCGGTAAAAGCCGGCGAGCTGGCATTCTCTGACGCATTCCCGTATCGCGGGGACAGGCTTTATATACCGAAACCGATGCTTGTACCGAAACGGCGCGTAGGCGGAGTCGAGCCCGGCAACAGAAAAGCGCTGAAAAAGCTGAAATATCTGCCGCTTGATAAACTCGACGATTTTATCGCTGCTATGGACTGTGGCACTCGATTTGACACCGAAGGTATCACGGCAAGCTTCGGGCAAGTAACCGCGGTTGGGAAAGTCAGTCTTGCAAACGGCGAATCCGTACCGTATTCCGTGGCCGTTTTCAGATTTGAAGAAAAAAGGACCGTCGGCGGTGTGACGGTCGGAGAGGACTGCGGCCTGTATTTTATTTTGGGCTATAAAGACGACTCGGTTCAAAACCTTGTCCGACGGCTGCTTGACATACTCGGGCTGACCGGGATCGGCGGTAAAATATCCGCAGGTTACGGGAAATTTGTTGTTTTGGAAGAAAAAATCTTGGACGAAAAGGACAAAAGCACCGCAAAACTTTACGAACTTCTTTCCTCAAACGACGCGGTTAAATACATTCTTCTTACTACGGCGGTGCCGTCGGACTGCGAACTTGACGGCGTACTTGACGAGGCAATGTACCAGCTATCAAGGCGCAGCGGATTTATTTTTACTACCGCGGTCTCAAACTCGGTGAAAAAACGCACCCAATACTTTTTCGCATCCGGCTCCGTTTTTAAAGAGAAATTCGGCGGCGCGCTATTTGATGTCGGTGAAAATCTGCCTCACCCTGTGTACCGTTACAGCAAACCGCTATTTTTGGGGGTAAAACCGTGATCAAAACGGATGTTCACGAAGTTTTCGATGTCACGCTGGATATAAAAACCCCGATATATATCGGCTCCGGCAAAAAAATCAATAAAAAAGAGTACGCGCTTGACCGCGAGGCCGGTCTTGTCAGAATAATCGACATGTCGGCATTCATGAAGTTGGTTGTCGAAAAAGGGATTGTGGACAAATACGAAAAGTTTATTTTGGACACCTCGAACAACATGGGAATGTTCGAGTTTCTAAAGCTGAACTTTTCGCCGGGCGAGATAAAAAAGCTGGTGCAATATGAGTGCGATGCCAAAAATATATACGACAATAAACGGTCGCTGCTTGAGATACATCAGTTTATGCGCATGCCGGACGGTCGGCCTTACATACCGGGTAGTTCGCTCAAAGGCGCGATTCGCACCTGCCTGCTTGCGGACATGATTTTGCGCGACCCGGGCAAAGCAAAGGCTCTCATAAACATTAAAAATAGAGATTTAGCAAAAACTTCGGCGGAAGAAATAGAGACCGAATACTTTAATACGCTGAATTTCAATGACAAAAACAAAAAAGATCAGGTCAACAGCATAATGCGGGCCGTTTATATCTCCGACAGCGAACCTATCTATACATCGTCAATGACGCTGTGCCGGAAGATCGACATATTGCCGAACGGCGAAACAAGGAAAATAAATCTGCTCCGCGAATGCGTCAAGCCGCAGATAAAGGTTAAATTTAGACTCACAATAGACAGAACTTACGGCTGTATCGGCATAGAAAAAATAAAAACATCAATAAGAACGTTTGCCGAATTCTATAGGAAATCATTTTTAAACAAGTTCGATCTCCCCGGCGGCGAATCGCTTTATAAAAACGACATGCTTATCCTCGGCGGAGGAACGGGATTTTTCTCAAAAACAATTGTCTACGAAACGCTTGATTATGACAGTGCCGTAAGCAAGCTTTCGGATTTTTTTATGAGCGAGACAAAAGCGAAAAAAATCCCTGAAGAGCATAGGCATAACCTTGACGAAGATTTCGGCGTTTCTCCGCACACGATGAAGTACACCGAGTATTATAAAAATCTCGTACCTATGGGCATTTGCTCGATAACTTTTGACTAAAATGATTATAAAATACTCCGCTACGGTAAAATCCTGTGACTCTGCAAGATTATATCCCGACCTTGCGTATCCATTGTATAGCGAGCTGCTCGGACACCTGCTGCACGCTTCGTTCGCCGAAAAGCTGCACGAAACTGGCTACACACCCATATCTCAATACTTAGAAACGGTTCCCGGCGACAGAAGCCGCGCCGTTTGGCATCTGTCAATTTTCGGTGAAGAAGCAATTTCGGAATTCTCCGCCGCCATAAATTCGCTTTCAATAATTGAACTTGAGGACAGTGGAATTAAACTTCAAATCGAAGATATATCGCAAGAAACTCCGATCACTCATAAACGGCTAATAGCCGCGGCGTCGGAAATTCCCGACTCCCCCTACTGGACAATAAAATTCGTCACACCTACCTCTTTTAAGTCGGCAAACAGATACACGCTGTTCCCAAGCTCGGAGCTGATAATTAAAAGCCTTGTTTCCAAATGGAACAACAGCTCTTCGGATTATACGTTTGACGACGGCGACGCTTTGCGGCTTCTGCTTTCAAGTGTCGAAATTTCGTCATACAGGCTTTCGAGCTCGTCGTTTAGACTGAAAGGCTATAATATCCGCTCATTTGTCGGCACGTTGGGGCTCACCGCAAGAGTTGCCGCGCCGCTTTTGCAGGTACTAAAGACGCTGCTTCTTTTCGGCCAGTATTCGGGTATCGGAATAAAGACCGCGCTCGGCATGGGCGGGATAAAATTGATAAATTTTTAAAGCGGTGCATTTTGTTGCGCCGTTTTTATTCTTACCCTCCTCGGCACTTCATTCACGTCCGAGGAGGGATTTTTATTTAATGAGTAATGAGCCGCCCTGCGCCTGATTTTGGGCCCGGCATATGTACTATGCTACGGTGAGATACCAAATCGGAGGTAAAAACATAAGATTACTGATGTGTAAATTACATTCAAGTTTTTCAAATTAAAAGGAGAATCAAGATGTCCAGTTTTAGTAACGGTAATAAGTATAATATATAATATAAAGAATAAAGCAAATAACACGGAAAATATTTTTGGTGATTCGTGCGAAAACACCTTGGACTGTTTAATTTCATGCCTTTGCGGCTGCGACTGCGAGGGCAAGAAAAAGTGCACGCGCTGTGTAAACCTTGTTCAGGACCCCAGTTTTGAATCATATTCTTTTGAATGGATAACGTTTAACACCAGCCTTACAGACACAAATGTTTATGAAGGCGCCGTGCAGATGGAGCTCGGCCCCGGCACCGCGACACTTTATCAGGAAGTTTCGCTGCGCGGCGTAAATGAATGCCCGCCGCTGTTTAGCTTCGGTGCGTTTGCGAGCACAAACGCTGCCGGTCAAGAGAACTCCAGCACCCTTATAGCGGAAATAATCTGGCTTGATGAAAACTTCAATTTTATCGGCCTCGGCCTCAGAATGATGATACCGGCGGGCAGGCTTAACAACTTCTCCAGAATAACCTTTGTGTCCCAGACCGATGTTGTTCCCAAAAATGCGGCTTATGCCAGAGTGACGTTCACAAAAGGCGTGGGATTCGCACAAGAAGATGACCTAATTTATATTGACTATGTAATTCTTGCGCCGATGGCTTACAGGGAGATTGTGAAAAACGGAGGGTTTGAGGCTAACCTGAACAACTGGGTCGCCGAATCCGAAAATCTTGTGGCATTCGTATCTGCCTATGATGAATCGCTTGTCGACTCCGGGCATGCCGTCACCAATTTTAACGGCAGTCGTTATCAGGATATATATATCCGGCATTTGCCGCAAAAGACACCATTTCTGTTGAGTTTCGGCGTGGAAGGCCAAGGCCAGGTATCTTTAGGCGTGCTGGTCGAGTGGCTGAATCAATCCGGCAAGGAAATAGGGACCGGGCTTATGGCTTCTATCCCGAATCTGATTTACAAAACAGTATCACTTAGAAACATACTTGCTGGCAACTAAGATAAAAGCAAGACCGGAAACTTAGATATTGAAGGCTACTTTATTTGGGATTTGTAAAAGTATATTGAGGTTTTTATCCTGAGACAGCTTGTGAAACACGGCCTTGCGATCGAGGAAAAAACGATAGAAATAAATAACCCTAAATCGTAAAAATGAGTTGACTTATCCTCTCTTTAGAGCGACTATACCCATAGCATTTTTTGTCAAACAACTTTAATATGCCATGAGCGGGGATCTATTTTTGCTTCATATTAACTGCTATGCGATTCGTTTTCGGTTATTGTAATTACATAAACATCTAACTTGTACACTTGAAAACTGTCGATATCCAACCTGTACACTCACCGACCACCGACATCTTACCTATACACCCATAAAAAAAATGCCTGATTTGCTCTATTCCCTAGATGCAATAATCAGGCATTTTTTATGTTATAGTATCGAGCATTAAAACCGAAAATCCAGCTTATCTCAATGCTTTTTTAGCACCTTGTTTTATGCCCTTGACATCAATACCAGACACTCAACGTGAAATGGCGGGCGATAAGCCGGTTAGCACTGAGTATGCAGAAAAGCATGGGGAATACAAGCATGATAAACCCGTAAAGATATGCCTCCATGAAGCTGACAAGATCAGCGGATGCCGGATTCATGCCGACGATTGCCATAAGTTCCGGCATGGCTTTGGCAAACTCGTTCAGAGCGCTCCCTAGTGCCGGGTCGAACATGGAGATGATAACCGTAAAATACATGGTAATTACAGCGGCAAAAATCAAAAGCATCTTCAAGCTACCATGAATGCCGCGTTTATATAACGTCCAATTTATCATGACCTGTCACCCCCGTAATACTGCATGAATATTTCTTCAAGGCTCTGATTAGGTGTGATAATGTTTATCACGGGATAACGGTTCATGACCGATATCAGCTCTTTGATATTGTTTTGCACAATCACTGTAACCTGATTTAGTGTAACATCCGTGACGCGCAATCCCTCTCTGGCAAACTCAACTGCGGCATCTTCATTTTCCAGTGTGACGACATATTTCTTTGCCTGTGCCGCCTTCAATGTTTGCACATTGTCAAGTGCTACGAGCATTCCGTTTTTTATAATGGCAACACGATCGCAGGTACGCTCTACCTCCTCGAACATATGAGAGGACATCAGAATCGTCTTGCCCTTTGCCTTCTCCTCAAGCACCAGATCTATAAACCGGTTTTGCATCAGCGGGTCAAGCCCGCTTGTCGGTTCGTCAAGGATCAAGACTTCAGGATCGTGCATAAAGGCCGCCACAATACCGACCTTCTGTTTCATTCCTTTGCTCATTTTCTTGAGCTTACTCCGCGGGTCCAACTCAAATCGGTCAAGCAATTCTTTTGTGCGCCCGTTTGATTTGATCTTACGGTATTTTGACATAAAGGATAAAAACTCTGTCCCGGTCATATCATCAAAGAACACCATTTCTCCCGGGATATATCCCAGAGTTTTCTGAATATCGGCGCGATCTTTCCAGCAATCCTTCCCCCCTATGGTGCAATATCCTTTTTCAGGCTTCAAAAATCCCATCAGGTGACGAATAGTCGTGGTTTTTCCCGCGCCGTTTGGCCCGAGAAAGCCAAACACCTCGCCCTGATTAATCGAAAAGGATAAATTAAACACTCCGCGACCGTTGCCGTAATCTCTGGTTAAACTCTGAATTTCGCATATACCCATGAACACACCTCCTCAGACTATGATCAATATTGATATAACATAATCTCTACTTCAGATAAATATCACAAGTCATGCTTTCCATTATCCATAGGTACGTGTAGCCACTTTTCCAATTTTAAAGTTACCGATTATGGCACCCGGCATATCCTTATCAAGATATAGGTTTATGGTAACATGGTTAATTAACATTGTAACACATTGCGGCAATGATGATTAGCCTATTTTCAGCTTTATTATGCCATTCCATCCACCCTGACCACACAACCTCATAAAAAAGTTAAAAACATCTAACCCGTACACTCGCTACCCTCCGATATCTAACCTGTACACTCTCGACCATCTTACATCTAACCTGTACATTCATAATAAAAAATGCCTGATTTGCTCTATTCCCCAGAAGCAAAAATCAGGCATTTTTTATGTTATATTGGCGAGTAGCAAAACCGAAAAATCAGCCTATCTATGGAGTTTTTTGAGTTATTGGTAGACGGGAACATGTCAATCAGTAGCATTTCCGTTCTCAAATGGCTTTTGAAGCTATTTCCCCTTGACGGATATCTCTTGCATAAAGTTAGACAAGAAACATTTTATTTAAAATTTCTGCAAGAACAATAAAAGAAAAAAACAAAATTAAAAATATAATACTAATTATCTTTTTTGATACTGATTTGGATTTATTGCCTATTTCATATGATAAAAAAGCCTATAGTAGCTCCTAGTGAGCTTATAATTATATTTTCTATATCAAAGCTGCCAAGATATGTTATCATTTGTAAAAGGACTTGGCAGCAAACAGGTTACTTTTACAGTTAAACCTTGAGCGGGGAATGCTCCGAGGGAGCCTAAAGGATATCCAACCCACGATGAAGGAACCAAATTTACAAGTTCCGGACGGTCGGTTTTCATCAGCTTGGTAATAGCATCTGCAACCATCTTTATATTCTGTTCGTTTTTCCATGAATTTGTATGAGCTAATATATCCAAATGATAGCGGCAAGGCCATTTTTCATTATCGTTAAAAACAAGCTGCTTCCCACCACGAATCGGGTGGGTAATATCCAATACCGAATCTACCTCAAGAACACGCCGAAAACAATCCAGGGATAATTGAATCTGCGGCGATATGTCAATAACATCGTCGTATCCGGCGCGAGCGATGCAAGCACAACGAATCAAGTTATGACCATGTCCGGTCACCTTGAACTCATCAATTATTTTTCCATTTGTATCATAACACCAATCATCAAGAGGGATTGAAGCAAACGCTTCCATAGCCCATTTGAACACGGGTGTTTCCTTATCTACAGCTTTTTCTGCAAGGTATTTTGTAGCACCTTCCTGTGTATCAAGGCCACCATGGAGGCTTTTTCCTATCCAGCCATTTTCCTGCTGACACGAAATAATACGCTGTATCGTTTCTTCCTGCATAATCTGTTCCTGATATAAAGCAGCTTCATCGGCAATAAGGTTATGTAAAATTTCACTTTTTACACGACGCTTGAGATTTTTAACTCATCGTCAGGTGATAGGGTCTACGATGCTGCGGGCTCTCTCGTGTCGGCTGTATATGAGTGAGGTGATCTTCTTTGGCTGATATAAACGGCAGAACAATAAATGCTGAAAAATTACATATTTAATTAACTACACTGTTCAGGGTGAGCTGATCTTCTTCAACATAGGCAATATCTTCGTCGCTCATTCCAGATTCACGCGCCTTGGATAGCACTACTTGCTGATACTGATTAAAAAGGGCACAACTAATAGGTTAAATTTACTGTAGAGTTTAAGTCAGACTTGATGGTGAATATATAGAAATCAATGTCTTCTCATTAAACATAATTTTAACAATTTTTAAATATTTTGCTAATTATTATTACCGCATATTGACATTGTTAATATTTGTAATATTATATTATTGTGACTATTTAATAAATTTCTACCTAAACTATTTAAAAAATTTTGGAGTATTTAAATATGAAAATAAATATCATAATCGTAATCGTAATCATGTTGCTATCTGTAGCCGTCGGTTGTACATCACAAAATAAAACAGTACATGAAGATGAAGACAATAATACAGAATCAATTCAACAAACAATTAATTACGAAAATTTCTATAAAAAAAGTTCTTTCTTTACTAATGATTTTAACTGGTATGATTTTTCCCAAGCAGATATATCTGAATTGTCAGATGTAACTTTTATAAATGATGAATTGTCAAGCAGAAAAAATCATAGCATTACAAAAACCATATTCCATAATGTAATAATGACCGATAAAATCATGTTTTACCCCGATATTAGGAAATATGATTACGGCAACGGTCAATATTTCAAAATTTACGGATATTTAATGCGCGATGAAGATAAAACAGCCAGAATATGCCCCGATAAAAACTGCACACATAATCTTAATGAACAATGCAAGCATTATTTTTGGTCAACGGTGTCGATCAATAATATAGTAGTATTAAATTCATGCATTTATTATGTCATTGATAAATCTGGATTTATTGAAACAGATACCGGTGATTTTTTGGATTATGCCGAAACACACTATATATTAAAATATGATATTGAAAAAGGCGAGTTTAGCAAATATTTTTCTTTAGACGATTATCCGGAAACACGATATTCTCGAATATTTTCAATAGATCAATATATTTATATTGCTAATTATTACGGTAATAATTTTGAGTTAAAGTGCAGGATATTTAGACTTGACACTATAAACAATACTGCCTGCTTGCTTTTTGATAATAATAAGGAGCCTTATTATACTCTGATTGGCTTATACCCCGACGGCGTATTGCTCGCTGCGGAAAATCAACTTATATATACAGATTTTGATTTTTCACAAATTAACTATATTCCACTTGCAGAAAAAGGCAATGTTCTCAACAACATGTTCATGCATAAAGGCAATATATATTATGGATATTACGAAAGTTATCAGCAAACACCGGGGCTGTATAAATATAATATCAATAGTGGCGAAAACAAAAAAATATCAGATTTAATTGTAAACTATTATATTGACAATGATTATATTTATTTTACGGAGTACCATCCTACGCACGCTTATAAATACAGAATAGACAACAATGACAATGATGGAAATGATGACAATTATGAAATAGGTATCACGACCCTTAAAACCAACTCAATTATATATAAAGCACCTCTACTAGATAACGGTGATATTGACTTTTCAAATAAGGAAGTCGTTTTAAAAGCCCCGGAGGGCTGTTGGCTGGGCGATGTAGTAACTTTATATTCCGGTTATAACTTATATGTAAGCGACGGTAAATTATATTGTATTTTGATCACTCAAGGCGATATCGAAAATTTTGATTGTCTATATGATTATGCAGTCTTCAATTTAAACGATCCAACAGCTTATAAAATTATTATATATGGCGCGAAAGGGAAAAATAGCGGGGTTAAATATCCATGAAAACAAGAAATATTTTTTGCTTATTATTGCTTTTCACACTTGCAGTATCAGTTATAGCGTTTTTTTCATGCCAAAGTTCCGATTCCCCGGTTGATTTATCGAGCATTTATATAACCGAGATAAAAGATGGCGACTTATATAAATTTAACGTAAAAACCGGTACATCAACACCTTTATGTGACGATCCGCTGTGTGACCATTCCGACGAAAACTGCAAGTTTTCCGGAGTTTCAAGAATTATTATTAAAGGTGACAAAATATATTATATAAAAGATTCCGGGATAATAGAAGAATATGGCGAGCGCAAACTGGTGCAATATATTTACGAATATAGCTATTCTACCGGCGTTTATACTAAACTGTATGAAACAAGGGATGATAAATATGGGGGAATTAGTTATAGGTTCGATTATAACGAAGGTTATATATATTTTTATAAAAAAATATTGGAAAACGGAAAAACAAGGGCTAAGTTATATAGAATAAATACAATAAGCAAAGAAATCGAAGAATTGTTTGTCAGTGACGATATCTTTAAAGCAGTAATTGGCAATAGGCTTTATTATGTTGAAACAGGTAAGGGCATATATTCGCTTAATATTGCTGGAGAAGATAAAAGATACATATTAGAAAACCCAAATATTTATATGATAAAACCCTCTTCAAACAGCAATTATCTATATTATTCACTTTATAATAATGTCGGCGATACGATCAAATACAGTCTCTATATACTCAATTTGAAAACTTCTGAAAGCGTACTGGTTACCGAAAATGCGCCGTTATCGCTGTATTATGGTATATCCGACTCAGACAGCACCTTATACTTTTTAAATGTAGCAGAGGAGCCTACACTTGTATTTACAGGCTCTGACGGGCACAAATATTACAACACAAGCGGCGGGATTATTTATTCTTACAATCTAAAAAACAAAAAGACAAGCGTATTTTATTCGGACAAAAACCTTGATATATTTAGTATAGAATGCGTCGGGAATAATTTGGTTGTAAAGTATAACAAGCAAGTCGGAAATGCGTATCTTGTCAACGCCGGTATTTTGGTTTTACCTATGCAAGAAAATTGAAATGCTTAATTCCCGACAATGATTATAAATAATATTCGTCTAAATTGAATATTGAAAAGTTATTAAAATCACAGTTTGATGATTCCTTTTAATGCGACAGAGGCCACGTATGAAACTTATAGGCTACGAGCTGCAAAAGCTTTTTGGCACGCGTTTCCTTTTGATTTTCATAGCTGTATTGCTTGCTGCCAATACGGCGCTTGCTTTTTATACATGTTATAACTCGAAGCGCTACAGCATTTCACCAGACAAAATCAATTACATTTTCGAGCTGTACCGCGAAAACCCCGAGGAGGTTGACACCCATCACGCCGATCTTCTGAAGTTGCAGCAAGAACAAAACCAGCTGTTTCGCGAGGCGATAGCCGCGGGAAATTACGACTATACGCCGCCACAGCCAACAAACAAATATTTTGAGGATGTAAGCGACCTTCAGCTGCTTGACGAGATTTACCGCCGGCGCAATGCGATTTACAGCTACCCATCCGATATTCAGAAGGTCATCGACCGCGCGTATGCCAATATAGCCGAGTTTGAAGCGATAGGCATCCCGCCATACGCATTTACATACAAATACCAATATCGCGTGATAGAGCTTTATAAAAATGTCCAAGCAAACGTGCGTATGGGACTTGAATACACGCGCGGCTGGGGCGAGTATTTCGACTATGAAGCGGTGAACATTTTCATTTTCGCGGCCGTTCTAATGCTTGGATCGGTCGCGTTTGCGCAGGATAAAAACTTGGGGCTGTTGCCTATTATCCGGGTTTCGCGACATGGCAGGGCAAAAACCGCGGTTGCAAAGCTTGCCGCGCTGACAGTCGCCACATCTTTTGTTACTTTAGCTTTCACGTTTACTACATTTGCGGTTTTCGGGCTTTGCCTCGGCTTCAGCTCAAGCGTAAACGCCATTCAGGTATTCACGCAATTCCGCTACTCACCGTACATTTTAACCGTCGGAGAATATTTCGCAATTACGGTGGCATTTAAACTAGCGACATATTCGCTGTTCGCGGTACTGGTTGCGGCATCAAGTATTTTCATAGGGAGTTATCCGCTGATTTATGCATTCGGGACCTTGGTTTTCGTAATAAGTTTCTTTTTTTTCAATCTGCCCGAAAGCCCCCTTAAATATATAAATCTTGTGACTACAGCAGCGGTAACTCCGCTGTTTGAGCGATACAGAGCGATTAATATTTTCTCTGCGGTTGTTGGCTATGAGCCTCTTATATGTGCTCTCTACGCGGCTTTTTTTGTCGCATCGGCATCGGTCGCCGTGGTAAGATATTGCCGTGGCCCATCAGCAGCTGCCGTCCCGGGAATTAATAGAAAAAAACAGATACTAAAAACCATTCCCGGCAAGCTTTGCAAGCGAGAGCGTATCAATCGTGGCGCGCCGGCGCTGCGTACCCATTCGCGCTCGCTGTTTTTAGCGGAGCTTTACAAGACTTTTATCGCGTCAAAATACATATTCCTTGTTACCATTCTGCTTGCCGTCAAATTGGTACAAGCCTACAGTAGCTTTGCGTCGAATAATTCATTCTCCGACGCGGTCTATAAAGAGTACATGACAAAGCTCGCCGGCCCTATAACTGACGAAAAACGCCGGTT
>ERZ795062.1069-NODE-1069-length-20339-cov-5.429748_pt1 | contig 20339 bp, 11 predicted proteins | sample MGYA00375146_ERZ795062 | MGnify/ENA primary metagenome ERZ795062 (study PRJEB30191, sample SAMN05720281) | activated sludge metagenome | isolation source: Anaerobic digester | place: USA | collected 2015-07-16 ... | reverse complement strand
CGCACAAGGTCGCCGACGCCATGCGGGCGGTCGGCCGGGTGCGCTCGGATCCCGTCGAGGATGTACCGGAAAGACCCACCGGCGTCGCCGGGCCCGAACAACTGGCCCTCAACGCCGACGTCAGTCGGCAGATGCGTGAGCTGCTGGAACTGCTTCCTGAAAAGCAGCGGGAAATCCTGGTCCTGCGGCTCGTCGTAGGGCTGTCGGCGGAAGAAACCGCGACGGTCGTCGGGTCCACCGCGGTTGCGGTGCGTGTGGCGCAGCACCGTGCGCTGTCCCGGCTCAAGAAACTTATCGGTAAGGCAGGTGATCCGCGATGAACGACCACGAACGACAGTGGGACGAACAACACTCGGATTCGCAGGCCGACACCGAACGACTCGACTTCGTCGCCCTGCGTGCCGACGACCAGTTCCTCGACGCGCTCTCCCGTGACGCCCCCGTGCTCACCGGCGACGACGACGAGTACCGGCTCGCCGTCCTGCTGTCCGGGTGGCGTCGCGACAGCCTGTCCGCGCCGCCGCCGCCGCTGCCGTCGGTCGACGAGGTCGAACACGCCATCGCCGCGTCCGGGCAACCGCGTCGTGGCCGTCGCACAATGCGGCATTTGCGGGTTGTCTCCGGGGCCGCGGCCGTTGCGGTCGTCGCCGCCGCCGGCCTCATCGTCGTGGCCGAGGGAGCGCAACCCGGTGACGCGCTGTGGGGTGTCAAGTCGGTGGTCTTCGCCGAGCAGGCCCAGCAGACCAAGGCGATGGTCGAGGCCAAGAACAACCTCGAACAGGCGCAGTCGGCGGTGCAGACCGGTGACCTGTCATCGGCCAGCAGTCTGATCTCGAAGGCGTCGGAGAGTCTTAAACCGGTCAAGGACGAAGAGACCCGCCGCCGGATGAACGAATGGATCGAGCGGATCAAGGACGACAGCGCGGACAAGGCGACGGGCGCGAGCAGCAGCCGGTCCTCGCCGAAGCGGTCATCGACGACGTCCGCCGATGAAGACGCGGCCACGGACAACCCGGGAACCGACGACTCCATGGATCCGACGGGCGACGACGGCGGTCCCATCACGGTGACGACGCGCCCGTCGGACACGGTGGTGCTGGACGCGCCCACCTCCCGGCCGCCCTCGACCAGCAATCCCCCGGAGACCACCGTGGCACCCACCGCCACCAACGACGAGGTGACGACGGCGGCCCCCACAGCGGCCGACGACCCCGCCGACGACCCCGCCGACGACCGGACCGCGGTCGAGACCACGTCGCCGTCGAACTGACCCGGGTACGCGGTGCGGCAGCACGCCGGACCGGTACACGGGCAGAAGCCGACAATGCCGACACCGCGGACGGTGCCGACATTGCTGTTGTCTCGGCATTGCTGTTGTCGAAGGCCGGATATCCGGACGTCAGTGATCGGTGCCGGTGATGAAATGGCCGTGTGCGTCTGTGTAGCCGCGGCAGTAGTCCCACGTGACGTAGTCGTCGGGGCGAGGATCGACAGCGGGCTCGTGCGGGCGCACCGTACCATCCACCAACAGTTGAAGTAGATTGGCGCGCAACATCTCCCAATCGTGATAATGATCTTCACGACAGTCCTCGCACATTACCACCAGGCCGCGCACACCGCGTTGGGCCAGCAACGCCTCATACACCGCGAGATCGGCCAGATCCTCCTCGACGGCCATCCGCTCGCTCTCGTCGAGCGGGATGCCCGGTTCAATCGCGTCCAGGGCGGCCGACGGGTCGCTGGGATCGCCCGCGAACGGATCCGGGGGAAGGCCAGGGGGAAGGTGATCACGCACGTGCTCCACGGTAACCGATCAACCACCACATGTGGGACAACGTCGTCCGGGCGAATGCCGCTGTGCGGCGGGCCCGAGCGGGCGCTTGCTCCGGAGCGGGCCGTCGCGGTGGTGTATGTGGTGCGGTCAACACGATTCCTGGTTGGGCCGACGGTGCCGATAAGATGGAACGATGACGCACGTTCACACCGGTGGAGACGACCCCGGCAAGGTCGCGATGCTCGGTCTCACCTTCGACGACGTCCTGCTGTTGCCCTCGGCGTCGGATGTGATTCCCAGTGACGTCGACACGTCCTCGAGGGTCACCCGCAACATCACCCTCCGGGTACCGCTCGTCAGTTCGGCGATGGACACCGTCACCGAATCGCGCATGGCGATCGCCATGGCCCGGGCCGGCGGCATGGGTGTGCTGCACCGCAATCTGTCGATCGAGGCGCAGGCCTCACAGGTGGAGACCGTCAAACGGTCCGAGGCCGGGATGGTCACCGATCCGGTGACGTGCTCGCCCACCAACACCCTCGCCGAGGTCGACGCGATGTGCGCGCGTTACCGCATCTCCGGTCTGCCCGTGGTCGATGCCGTCGGCGAGCTCGTGGGCATCATCACCAACCGCGATATGCGCTTCGAGGTCGACCAGGACCGTCCGGTCTCCGAGGTGATGACCAAGGCCCCGCTGATCACCGCTCAGGAGGGTGTGTCCGCAGAGGCCGCACTCGGCCTGCTGCGCCGCAACAAGGTGGAGAAGCTGCCGATCGTCGACGGCAACGGCAAACTCACCGGTCTGATCACCGTCAAGGACTTCGTCAAGACCGAACAGCACCCGCTGGCCACCAAGGATTCCGACGGCAGGCTCCTCGTGGGTGCGGCCGTGGGCACCGGCGGTCCGCAATGGGAACGGGCGATGGCGCTCGCCGACGCCGGTGCCGACGTGATCATCGTCGATACCGCACATGCCCACAACAGGCTCGTCCTGGACATGGTGGCCAAATTGAAGGCCGAGGTGGGCGACCGCGTCGACGTCGTCGGCGGCAACGTCGCCACCCGCGAGGCCGCCCAGGCGCTCATCGAGGCCGGTGCCGACGCGGTCAAGGTCGGTATCGGACCGGGCTCCATCTGCACCACCCGGGTGGTCGCCGGTGTCGGCGCCCCGCAGATCACCGCGATCCTCGAAGCGGTCACCGTCTGCCACAAGGCCGGCGTACCGGTGATCGCCGACGGCGGTTTGCAGTACTCGGGCGACATCGCCAAGGCACTCGCCGCCGGAGCCTCGACCGCGATGGTCGGGTCGCTGCTCGCGGGCACCGCCGAGTCGCCCGGAGAGCTGATCCTGGTCAACGGAAAGCAGTTCAAGAGCTATCGCGGCATGGGCTCGCTCGGCGCCATGCAGGGCCGCGGCCAGGGCAAGTCGTACTCCAAGGACCGCTACTTCCAGGACGATGTCCTCAAGGAGGAGAAGCTCGTCCCCGAGGGCATCGAGGGCCGCGTCCCGTTCCGCGGGCCGCTCAGCCAGGTCGTGCACCAGCTGGTCGGCGGTCTGCGTGCGGCGATGGGCTACACCGGCTCGGCCACCATCACCGACCTGCAGCAGGCGCGGTTCGTGCAGATCACCGCGGCCGGACTCAAAGAGTCCCATCCGCACGACATCACCCTCACCACCGAGGCGCCCAACTACTATTCACGCTGACCGGTACGTGCCCGAACCCACCGACTCACAACGGGTGCGCCACACGGCGACCCGGGCACTTCCCTGTGAGCACTCGTCACCAGCAGAAAGGCGCAACGGTGCGTGACCTTGTCGATATCGGAATGGGCCGCACGGCCCGGCGGACCTACGAACTCGACGACATCAGTGTCGTACCGTCGCGTCGAACCCGCTCGTCCAAAGATGTGTCCACCGCCTGGCAGATCGACGCCTACCGGTTCGACGCCCCGATCCTGAGCCATCCCACCGATGCGCTCGTCTCGCCGGAGTCGGCGATCGAACTCGGCCGTCTGGGCGCGCTCGGCGTCATCAACGGCGAGGGACTGTGGGCGCGGCACCGCGACGTCGAGAGCAAGATCGGCGAGCTGATCGACGTGGCCGCCACTGACCCCGATCCGCGGGCAGCGGTGCGCCGCCTGCAGGAACTGCACCGTGCGCCGCTCGACCCCGAACTGCTCGGGCAGGCTGTGGCACGGATCCGCGAGGCCGGGGTGACCACCTCGGTGCGGGTCAGTCCGCAACACGCTCCCGAACTGACCCCGGCTCTGCTGGCCGCCGGAGTCGAACTGCTGGTGGTGCACGGCACCATCATCTCCGCCGAGCACGTCACCCGGACCGACCGCGCAACCGGCGAGAGCGGACCCCCGCTCAACCTCAAGACGTTCATCGCCGACCTCGACATCCCGGTCATCGCCGGCGGTGTGCACGACCACCGCACCGCACTGCACCTGATGCGCACCGGTGCTGCCGGTGTCATCGTCGGTTACGGTTCGACCGCCGGATCCACCACCACCGGTGAGGTTCTCGGCATCGGCGTGCCGATGGCCACCGCCATCGCCGATGCCGCCGCGGCCCGCCGCGACTATCTCGACGAAACCGGCGGACGGTACGTACACGTCATCGCCGACGGCGACATCCACACTTCCGGCGACCTCATCAAGGCCATCGCCTGCGGTGCCGACGCCGCTGTGCTCGGCACCCCGCTGGCCACCGCCGCGCAGGCTCCGGGCCGGGGCTGGTACTGGCCGTCGGCGGCCGCGCACCCCGACACCCCGCGCGGTTCGCTGTTGCAGGTTGCCACCGACGACGAGCGCCCCGACCTGGCGCAGGTCCTCAGTGGTCCGTCCGACGATCCGTACGGCGAGCTGAACTTCGTCGGCGCGCTCCGGCGCGCGATGGCCAAGGCCGGCTACTGCGACCTCAAGGAGTTCCAGAAGGTGGGTCTGTCCGCCCGTGCCTGACCTTGCTGGTTGAGGTGTGCGGAGCGCCGGCGCAAGCTCGCACCTCAACCAGTGGTGGGGTTTCGAGGCTCGCAGGCTCGCGCCTCAACCAGCGGTGGGGTTTCGAGGCTCGTAATCTCGCGACACCATGAACCGGCGGCCTCAGTCGAGGCCGCGGGCGGTGAGGGTGTCGGCGAATCCTTCGGCGGTGCGCAGCGCGGCGATCACAATGGGCGCCACCAGAATCCGTGGACCCGGCCGCAGGCCACGGGCCTTGCGGGCCTCGTCCACCTCACGTACCACCTCCACCATCAGCGGGATCGCACGGATGGTCAGGGCCAGTGCCATCGCCAGATGGTCGACCGGGAAACCGAAGCGCCGCAGCGGATTCATCGCCCGGGTCAGGGCGTCGAGAGTGTCGGTGGTGCGCGTTGTCAGCGTCACCACCGTGGCCAGGGCCATCGACGTCACCAGCACCCCGCAGACGATCACGGCCCGCTCCCAGCCGGTGAAAATGGTCTGAAACACGAAGATCAGCAGCAACATCCACAGCATTGGGCGCAGCTGCCGCCAGGCGGTGAGTGGCCCGACCCGGGCCAGCGCGTATACCGCGGCCACACATCCGGCGGCCACCGCCAGCGCGGTCATCGACCGCACCGTCAGCGAGATCGCCAGAATCGCCACCGCCAGCGTGAGCAGCTTGATACCTGGTGGCAACCGGTGCAGAACGGTGCTGCCCGGGCGGTACACGCCGAGCACGCTCACGTGGTCATCCGGGCACGGTAAAAGGCCAGGGCCGCGGCCGGGGTGTCGTCGGCGGCCACGCGGCCGTCGTCGATGACGATGACGCGGTCGAAGTCGCCGACGAACTCCAGATCGTGCGAGACCACGATCAGCTGCTCATCGAGCCCGGCGAAGGTACGCCGCAGCAGGGCGGCGTTGCGCAGGTCGAGCAGCGTGGTCGGCTCGTCCGCGACAATCACCCGTGGCTCGGTCACCAGGATCGAGGCGAGTGCGAGGAGTTGCTTCTGGCCGCCCGACAACCGGTTGGCCGGGTGGTCCAGGTGAGCGCCGAGCCCGAACCGGGTGAGCACGTCGGTGGCCTTGCGCGCCCGCTCGTCCTTGCTCAGGGATGTGCGCCGCAATGACAGCTCGATGTCCTCGCGCACCGTCGGCATGATGATCTGCCGGTCGGGGTCGGAGAAGATGAACCCGACGTCGCGTCGCACCTGCCGCTTGTTCTTGGCCACGTCGAGCCCGTTGACGGTGACGGTGCCGGTATCCGGGAGCACCAGGGCGTTGAGCATCCGGGCGAGCGTGGACTTGCCACTACCGTTGGCGCCGACGATCCCGATCCGGCGCTCGCCCAGGGTCAGACTGACATCCCGGAGAACGGGGCGGCCGTCGTAGCCGTGCGAAACGTGGTCGAACGTGATCACGGCAGACCCGATCAAGCCCCGCGCAGTACGGTGGCCGGGCCCAGCGGCCGGATCAGTCCGGGCCAGCCGCGGTGCACCTGCGCGGCGACCAGCGCGGCCACCACAGCCTTACCGATGTCGCCGGCGATGAACGAGGTGTTGGCGCTGAGCGCGGCGTCGAACGTCATGCCCTTGATCACCATGCCGACGATGCCGCAGGTGTAGATCACCAGCAGGCCGCCGACGATGTTGAACACGATGCCCAGCCACCAGCGGTACCTGGGCATCATCAGCGCGGTCAGCAGCCCGATGATGAGCGCGGCGGGCAGGAATCCGATGAAGAAGCCGCCGGTCACCGACGTGAGCGAGGTCCAGCCGTTGCGTCCGCCGGCCAGGATCGGCAGGCCGACGAGCGCCAGCACCGCGAAGATCGCCACCGCCAGGGTGCCCTTCTTGGGGCCCAGGACCGCACCCGCGAGCATCACGCCGAGCGATTGCAGGGTGATGGGCACACCGCTGGAAAGGTTGATGGTGCCGGGCAGGCCGAGCGCCGCGATCAGCGCGGCGAAAACGGCGGACTGCGTGAGGTCGGTGACGGTGAGGAAGGGAGCCCGTGCGGGGACGCTGGTTGTTTCATCCATGACGATCTCGGAGTATCCCACGCCGCAGGACACCTGGAAACGTGATGTCTGCCTCGGAGCCGGGGGCGGACCCGTAGCCCGCGCCACGCGGCGCGGCCGGCGATTTCCCGCGATGTCGGGCACGCTTATAGACTTGCGCGGGTGACCGGCTCATCCGATACCACCGATACCCGTCCCGTCCTGGTCGTCGACTTCGGTGCCCAGTACGCGCAGCTCATCGCCCGGCGGGTGCGTGAGGCGCGTATCTACTCCGAGGTCATCGCCCACGATGCGTCACCGGCCGAGTTCGAGGCCAAGAACCCGGCGGCCATCGTGCTCTCGGGCGGGCCCGCGTCGGTGTACGCCGATGACGCCCCCGGCCTCGACCCGGCGGTCCTGGACCTGGGTGTACCGGTGTTCGGCATCTGCTACGGCTTTCAATCGATGGCCACAGCACTCGGCGGTACCGTCGCCAACACCGGCGGCCGCGAGTTCGGGCGCACGCCGTTCGCCCCGGCCGGCGGCGTACTGCACGCGGGCCTCGACGGTGAGCAGCCGGTGTGGATGAGCCACAACGATGCCGTGCAGGAGGCGCCCGAGGGCTTCACGGTCACCGGCTCGACTCCCGGCGCACCGGTCGCATCGTTCGAGAACATCGAGCGCCGGATGGCCGGGGTGCAGTACCACCCCGAGGTGTTGCACACGCCGCACGGCCAGCAGGTGCTGACCCGATTCCTGTACGAGATCGCGGGTCTGCAACCCACCTGGACCGCCGCGAACATCGCCGAGAGTCTCATCGAGGACGTACGTGCGCAGGTGGGCGATGGGCTGGCGATCTGCGGCCTGTCCGGCGGGGTCGACTCGGCGGTGGCGGCCGCGCTCGTGCAGCGGGCCATCGGCGACAAGCTGACCTGTGTGTTCGTCGACCACGGGCTGTTGCGTGAAGGTGAGCGCGAGCAGGTGCAGCAGGACTTCGTCGCCGCCACCGGCGCGCGTCTGGTGACCGTTGACGCCGAGGCAACCTTTCTCGGTGAACTGGCCGGGGTCAGCGACCCGGAGGCCAAGCGCAAGATCATCGGCCGCGAGTTCATCCGCTCCTTCGAGGGTGCGGTCACCGAGGTGCTCGGTGACCGCGCCGCACAGGGCGAGAAGGTCGACTTCCTGGTGCAGGGCACCCTGTACCCGGATGTCGTCGAATCCGGCGGCGGCAGCGGCACCGCCAACATCAAGAGCCACCACAATGTGGGCGGCCTGCCCGACGATCTCGAATTCAGCCTTGTCGAGCCGCTGCGCCTACTGTTCAAGGACGAGGTGCGCGCGGTGGGACGCGAGCTCGGCCTGCCCGAGGAGATCGTTGCGCGCCAACCGTTCCCGGGTCCGGGCCTGGCGATCCGCATCGTCGGCGAGGTGACCGCCGAACGGCTCGCGATCCTGCGTCGCGCCGACGCCATCGCCCGCGAAGAACTCACCCGCGCCGGCCTCGACGGCCAGATCTGGCAGTGCCCGGTCGTGCTCCTGGCCGACGTGCGCAGCGTCGGTGTGCAGGGCGACGGCCGTACCTACGGCCACCCGATCGTGCTGCGGCCGGTCTCGAGCGAGGACGCCATGACCGCCGACTGGACGCGCGTGCCCTACGACGTCCTCGAAACCATCTCCACCCGCATCACCAATGAGGTCCCCGACGTCAACCGGGTCGTTCTCGACGTCACCAGCAAGCCGCCGGGCACCATCGAGTGGGAGTGACAACACGGCGGCGGTGATCACCGTCCCGGTGTCCGGAACGTGGCCGCACCCCGGTGTTCCGTCGTCGCTAGCGTCGGGTGAACTTTCCAGTTCCACCTGACGCGGCGGGAGACCCGAGTTGAGTGCACCGACGATGCCCACGAGCGTTGATGAGATCACGCCCGAGTGGATGTCGGGGATACTCGCCGACATCCATCCCGGGGCGATCGTCGACGAGGTGTCGGTGGTGTTGCGCGACGACGGCACAAACCGGCGGGCCCGGCTGGCGCTCACATATCGTGCCGGCACGGGTCCGGCAACGGTTTTCGTCAAATCGGTGGACCCCGATCATCGGGTGCTGCTGACGATGACCAGCGGACTGTTCCACGAACCGCGACTGTTCGCGGCCGACGTGCCGCTGCCGGTGGATCATCCGGCCGTGTACTCGGCGCTGTTCGACGAGGTCGGTGAGGACTTCCTGCTCGTCATGGAGGACATCGTCGCACGCGGCGCCGACCCACGAAACTCCTTGCGGCCGTTGACCCCCGGCCAGGCGGCCGCCGGGGTACGGGCGCTGGGCCGGCTGCACAGCCGGTATTGGGGTGCGCGCCTTGATGTTCCGGAGCTGTCCTGGCTCGAACCGTTCGTCGCGTTCGACGGCCTGCAATACGCGCCGCTGCCGTCGGCGCTGGAGAAGCTGGACGACACGACTCCGCGGTCGGTGCTGTCGATGACCATCGGGCAACTCGTCGACGAGGTGTGGAAACCGTACATCGGCACCCTCACCACCACGACCCAGACGCTGCTGCACGGTGACGCGCACATCGGCAACACCTACGTCACCCCCGAGGGCGACGTGGGTCTGCTCGACTGGCAGATGGTGCGTCGCGGTAACTGGTCACTCGACGTCGGATACTTTCTGCAGGGATCGATCACCGTCGAGGACCGTCGCACCCACGAACGCGCACTACTCGTCGAATACCGCTCCGCCCTGGAGCTTCCGGCGTCCGAACTGCCATCGGACGACGAGATCTGGCTGCGGTACCGGGCATCGGTGGCCCACGGTCTGGCCACCTGGCTGGCCACGGCGAGTGCCGACGGCGGCCTGTGGCAGCGCCCGGAGATCGCGCTCGCGCTGGCCCAGCGATACGCCGTCGCCTACGGCGACCTCAACACCGCCGGTGCGATCGCCGACATCTCCGACTGATTCCCGCTATGGCCCACCAGGTTTCGAGGCTCATCGCCTAGCGGCTCTTCGCACCTCAACCAGCGGCGGGGTGGTGTTGTCGTGCGGCTGTTCGTGCTTCAATCGGCGGTGGGGTGGTGTTTCGGGTCTCGGGCGCGGCGACGGCGGCGCAGTCGGGTGGCGAGGTTGGCGGCGCCTTCGCGCATGGCGGCACCGACTCCGTGGTCGTGGTCGTGTTCGTGATCGTCGTACTCTTTGAGGTCGCGGTCGTGGTTGGCGGACTTGGCGTAGCCGTTCTCCGACAGGCCGCGGCGCCAGTAGCCGATCACCAGCATCGACTTGCGGTCCACCCCGCGGGCCCGCAGATCCTTGCGAATCGCGATCACCTGCGCCGACTCTGCCGACACCCAGGCGAATGTATTGGGTTTGAGTTCATGGGCTTTCACGGCGTCGATGAGCAGGGTGGTGGTGCCGCCGGGCGCACCCTCCCGTGACAGCCACACCACGTCGACGCCGCCGGGTTTGGTGAGTTCGAACCGCCCGGAGTCGTCGGCGATCTCGATGTAGGCGGTGCCGGTGGCGTCGGCGGGCAGATTGTCCAGGATGTCACCGATTCCGGGTAGTCCTGTTTCGTCGCCGGCGATCAGGTAGTGGTCGCCGTGGCCGATGTGCCGTCCACCGCCGCCCGCGATACCCAGGGTGGTGCCGGGCTTGGCGCGTTCGGCCCATGCCGACGCGATGCCCTCATCGCCGTGCAGTACGAAATCGATACTCAGGGTGTTGTTCTCGGCGCTGTGGCGCCGCACCGTGTACGTGCGGACCCGGGCGTGCAGCTCGGGTCGTGAGCGCAGGACGGTCTCCACCCGGCTGGTCGGGTCGTCGAGTTCGGGGACGTCGTAGGTGCCGTCGGGGTGCGGCAGGAAGATCTTGATGTTGGGGAACTGGCCGGTGGCGATGTATTGGCCTACGGCATCGCCCGAGAAGGTGAATCGCCGCATATGCGGTGACAGATCCTCGACGGTGTCAACGGTGAACAGCAATGCCATGGTGTCGTACTCTCTTGTCGCCGGTGCTGGTTCTCAGGCGAAATCGTCGGCGAATTCATCGATCTCGTCTTGGGTGAGGTCGTCGATCAGTGAGTCGGACGGGGTGATCCCGCCCAATTCGCCGATCGTGTCGGGTGCGGTCAGCGCGGCCAGGATCGCGGACCATTCGGCGACGATCCGTTGTGCGCGTTCCCGGCTGATCAGTGTTCGGACGAAGGAGATCTCGGCCCGCAGCCGCAACTCGTCGCCGACCGCGACGGCCACCGCGTTGATTTCCAGCGGATGCGATACCGGCATCGAGTCGTCGCGCACCACGATGATCGGTGTATCCGGCCAGACCGCCGAGAACGGCCCGGTGCCCTCGCCGGTGGTGAGCCTGCCGAGATAGTTGAACAGGACGCCGCTCGGTCGTTGTGGTTCGGCGCCCGGTGCGAGTTCGGTCAGCAGACCGTACTCGAGGCCGCCGAACACGGGTGCGGCCAGCCGTTCCTTGACCTGCTTGATGAGGGTGTCGGCCGCCTGCGCCGCCGCCACGCCGTCGGCGCGGATGTCGACCGGCACGGGCCAGAAGGCGGTGAACCAGCCGACGGTTCGCGACAGGTCGACGCCGTCGACCAGCGTCTCGTCGCGGCCGTGGCCTTCCAGGTCGATAAACAATCGGCGGCTGCCGGGGCGATCATCGGGGTACACCCGGGCGATCGCCAGTGCCAGCGTCGCGAGCAGAACCTCGGTGGGACCGGTCCGGTACAGGTCGGGGATCGCGGAGATGGCCTCCCGCGCGGGCAGATCAACCTCGAACCGGTCGACGGCGGACGCCACATCCACCGCGGCGTCCAGCGGGCGTGCTGATACCGCGATGTCGTCGGGACCGGGTGCGGCCGGGGGATGCTCCCACAGCCCGGCACCGGCGGCGATATCGGTGTCGGCGGCCCGGGCGACCAGTCCGCGTGACCATTCGCGGAACGACGTCGTGGGTGCGGGGAGCCGCGCCGCGCCGGCCCGGGACACCGAGTCGAACGCCTGCCGCAGGTCCTCGCTCAGCACCCGCCAGGACACGCCGTCGATCACCAGATGGTGAACGATCAGCACGAACGCGTCGGTGACGCCTTCGGCGGTGGCCCCGTCCCCGATGGGCAGATCGCGGATCAGCAGGCCCCGGCTCATGAGGCCGGTGCGTGGGCGCAGCAGTCCGGCGGCCTCGGTGATCCGTTGTTCGGCCCAGGTCCGGGCGGCCGCGACGCCGAGTCCGGCGGGGATGCTGACGTCCTGCACCGAGGTGTCGGCGTCGTCGGCGGGTGAGCGGTCGACGACGAGTCCGGCGTCGGTGAGCCGCGCGCGCAACATCGGATGGGCCCGGCGTACCGCGTCGAGGGTGTCGGACAGATCGGCGGGGGAGGCGCCCGGCGGTATCCGGTAGGCACGTATCTGTGCGAATCTGTCGAGCGGACCGCCGCCGCGCAGCACTCGATGCATCAGCGGTGTCAACGCGATCTCGCCGACGGCCTGGGCCGGGTCGGCGGTCACGGTGGCCGCCGACGACCGATCGGCCGCGTCGGCCAGCGCCTGTGCCGTGCGCAACTCGAAGACCTGGCGCGGGGTCACCACGATACCGAATTCGCGTGCCCGCGAGGTCAACTGGATGGAGATGATGCTGTCACCACCGAGCGAGAAGAAGTCCTCGTCGGGTGCCACCGACGGCAGCTCCAGGATGTCGGCGATCAGTCCGGACAGGATCGCGACCGGTGAATCGCCCGTCACCGGTTGCGCGGCGACGGGTTGACCGTGCCACGGGTCGGGCAGCGCCCGCCGATCGGTCTTTCCCGCCGGGCTCAGCGGGATCGTGTCGATCGGCACGAACGCGGACGGGACGATGTACGACGGCGCGATCCGGGCGATGTTCTCACGCAGCGCGGCGAAATCGTCGGTGGCCGTACCCGTCAGGTAGGCGACGAGCCGCGCCGGTGATCCCTCGGAGGACCGCACATCGGCGACCACCGCGCCGACCGGGAGGCCGAGTGTGCGGGCGGCCGCGGTGACCGCGGATTCCACCTCGCCGAGTTCGACGCGGTAGCCGCGCACCTTCACCTGATCGTCGGCACGGCCCAGATAGTCGAGTTGACCGAAAGTGTTCCAGCGCACCAGGTCGCCCGTCCGGTACAGGCGCTCACCGGTGACGAACGGGCTGGCCACGAACCGCTGCGCGGTCAGGTCCGGACGCCGGTGGTAGGCGCGCGCCAACTGTTGTCCGCCGATGTACAGCTCGCCTTCGTCGCCGGCGGCGACCGGCCGCAGGTGCCGATCGAGGATATGCAGGTCCGCACCCAGAGAAGGCACCCCGATCGACGGTCGGGGCGTGTCGGCGACCGTGGCGAAGGTGATCTCGACGGTCGTCTCGGTGGGGCCGTACAGGTTGAACACCGTGACCGCCGGGTTCTGGTGCAGCTCGGTCCACAACGACGGCGAGAAGGCCTCCCCGCCCGTCGACAGCCACCGCGGAATATGTTGGCCGAATGATGGATTCACCAGACCGGCGCGCACATACTCGGCCTGCAGGGCGGGGACCGCGTCGACATAGTCGATACGGTGTCCGCGGATGAAGTCGATGACCACGTCCGGGTCGGTGACATCGGCCCGGTCGATCAGGTGCAGGTGGTGCCCGAAACACATCCACGCCAACGGCACCACCGCCGAGTCGAACGAGAAGGTGTGGGTGCTCAGGATCCGGATCTTCTCGTCCGGCATCGTGAAAAACCGGTGCGAGCCGAGGAGGGTGCAGATGCTGCGGTGCGGGATCACCACACCTTTGGGCAGACCGGTCGATCCGGAGGTGTAGATGACGTAGGCGGTGCTCTCGGGGTGTGGATAGTCCTGCGGCAGAACTATTTCTGTGTTGTCGGGAGCATCGGTGGAGGCGAGGTCGATGAGTGTGGCGCCGGCGGGAAGATACCGGCCGGCGAGTTCACGCGTCGACTCGGTGACCAGTACCACCCGCGCCCGGCAGTCCTCGAGCAGATAGGTGACCCGGTCGGCGGGATATCGGGGGTCAATCGGGACGAACGCTCCGTGGGCCCGCCACACCGCAAGGATCGCGGCCACGGTGGCCGCCGACGAGTCGGCGAGGATCGCCACCGGATCGTCGGCGCGTACTCCGGCGGCGCGCAGCGTACGGGCCAGCACCTCGGTGCGGGCCGACAACTCGGCGAACGTCCAGGTAGCGTCCGGGGCGAGGATCGCGATCGCGTCCGGGTCGGCGGCGACCGTCGCGTCGAATGTCTCGATCATCGACACGCCACCCGGATTGGGACCGCCCCGGCCGAGCCGGGCGACGTGCTCGGTCTCGGCGTCGGTGAGCAGCGCCAGTGTCGCGAGCTTCCTGTCGGCGGACGCGGGGTCGGTGAAGGCGACCAGGAACCGGGCGATGTCATCGGACAACCGTGACAGCGCCCGGTCGTCGTAGAGGCCCGCGTCGGCATCGATGAGCAGGCCCAGTTCACCATCGCCGGTGGGTGCGATGGTCACCGAGAAGTCCTGCACCGGGCCACGTTCGATGGAGTGCTGGGCGGCGTCGCGGCCGTCGAAACGCACCGACGGGGCGAACGGCTTGGCGTTGACGACGGTCCCGGCGAATCGGCTGAACCCGCCGGTGAGTGTCGGGCCGGTGCCGTGTCCGGTCCCGTCCTCACCGCCGACAGGTCTGCCCCGGTACCGCTGGTGGCGGCTCAGTTCACGGATCACCGATTCGGTGCCGGCGATGATCTCGGCGACGGTGTCGGCTGGACGGGTGGTCACCCGCAGCGGCACCAGGTTCACCGAGACGGTGGGGACCCGCGCCGACGGCGAGCCGAGCCGGTTCATCAACAGGAATCCGAGGCTGATCTCGTCCTCGCCACGCACCCGGGCCAGATATCCGGCCACACCGGCGGTGACGGCAATCGTCCAACTCCCGGGAATCCGCGGCAGCGTGGTGCGGATGGTGCGGACGGCGTCGGCCTGCCCGGACAAGCCCGTTTCGGGTGCGCCGTCTAGCCGTTCGGACCAGAATGCGGCATCGCTGCGGTAGGCATCGGAGGCGAGGTAGTTCAGGTCGCCGTCGACGACCTTGGCGATCGGATCCAGCGGGGCCGCGGTGTCCTGGGTACCGGCCAGCAGGTGCGCGTAGATCGCCGCGCCCCGGTTGAACACCAGGGACAGGCCGTAGGCGTCGATCAGTGCGTGATGCACCGCCAGCACCCAGAATGTGCGTCCGGGAGCGGAGATGACCCAGTGGTGCACACCCGGTTCGACACTCAGATCATGCGGCCGGCCGGTCCACCGGCGCATCTGTTCGGTGATCACCGGCCACGGGTCGTCGGCGTCGGTGCGGACGACGGTGGGCGGAGCCGGGTCGAAGTCGCCGGGCAGCTGTCGCCAGCCGTCGCCGGACGCAACCAGGCGCGTGGTCAGCGCGTCGGACTCGGACACCGCCAGGTGCGCGGCGCGCACAAGCGATTCGACATCGATGTCGCCGGGGATCTCGATGGCGTCGCACACGTTGAAGGTGGCGTTGTCCGGGGCCAGAGTCTGGCCGAACCAGAGTCCGGCCTGTGCGCAGGTGAGGGCGATGGGCTCGGTCATGCCTTCGGCTCCAGGAATGCTGCCAGATGCGGTCCCCAGCTGCGCACCGCATCGGGATTGAGCATCTGGGGATGCGAATACTCCACGCTCACATGCTGTGTCACATTCAGCATGCCCGCCCAGGTGTTGTACGAGAACGGCGGATCGGCCTCGACGTAGAGCACCGGGGTGTCCAGGGGTTCGGCGGGAGGGTGTAGTTGCCGCATCACCGTCAGGGCCCACATGTTCGATGCCACGATGGATGCGATGTAGTCGGCGCCGAGTCCGGCGAACACCGAGTCGCTGCCGCGCACCACCTCGACCGCCTGCTCCACGGTCAGATCGGCGGCCAGCTCCGGTGGTACCGGCACGTCGATCGCGGCCAGGGCCGCCGCCGCGGGTGCGATCGTGTCGACGTACTCGAAGTATTCGGCGGGGGAGCGGGCGAACGAGTCGACCAGTACCAGGGATTCGACCCGCCGGCCGCGTTCGGCCAGTGCCGCCGCGACCGCCGTGCTGATCGAACCGCCGAACGACCAGCCCAGCAGTGTCACCGCGTCGCCGTCGCCGTCCCCGGCGACGGCCCGGTCGATCTGTTCGGCGAAATACCGTGCCGTGGCACCCAGGTCGGCGGCCACCTCGATGTGCGCGATGGGTGGCGATTGCACGGCGTACACGCCTCGCGAGTCGGGGATGTGTGCCAGCAACTGGCCGTAGCGCCAACCCAGACCGGTACCCGGCGGCAGGACGAACACGGGGGTGTCGGCGGCGTGCGCGGGTCGGCGGCGGAAGGTGATCACCGGAACCCGTAGATGCGAGCCGGTATCCGAGTCGCCGCCGAGCACCGCGGCCATGCCGGCGATCGTCGGATTGGTGAACACGTCGGCCACCTTGAGCTCTACCCCGAGTCTGCTGCGCACCGCGTCGGCGAACGTCATCAGCTGCAGTGAATGCGCACCCAGATCGAACAGGTTGGTGTCCGGGTCCACCTCGTCGACGCCGAAGACGCCCGCGGCGATCTCGGCGAGCACCCGCTCCAGCATCGACCCGGACCGCCCGCCACCACCGGCGGCGGTGACCGGTTGGGGAAGCGCGGACACATCGCGTTTGCCGTTGACGTTGACCGGTATCTCGCCGATCTCGGTGATCGTGGAGGGCACCATGTAGGCGGGAAGCCGCTCGGCGAGCCGACGCCGGATCTGCGGAATCGGCGGCAGATGTCCGTCGGACACCACATACGCGGCCAGTGTGGTTGTGGAGGAGGGTGTTCCGGCGCCATCGGTGCGGGCCACCACCGCGGCGTGCAACACTCCGTCGACGGCGGCCAGCGCGGCCTCCACCTCGGCCGGCTCCACCCGATAGCCGCGGACCTTGATCTGGAAGTCGGTGCGCCCGAGGTAGTCCAGCAGGCCGTCGCCGCGCAGGCGCATCAGATCACCCGTCCGGTACAGCCTTTCGCCGGGATTGTGCGGGTGGGCGACGAAACTCGCCGCGGTCAGCTCGGGGCGGCCGCAGTAACCGCGGGCCAGGCCGTCGCCGTCGACGTACAACTCGCCCGGCACGCCCGGCGGTACCGGCCTCAGCCACGGGTCGAGCAGATGTCCGACGGTGTTGCTGATGGGTCTGCCCACCGTGGGCGTCGCCGAATCCCCGGTGCCGCCACCGAGGGTGTTGATGGTGTATTCGGTGGGCCCGTACAGGTTGTAGCCCTCGGTACCGTCGGCCTCGCGCAGAGCGTCCCACACCCCGGTGCCCACGGCCTCGCCGCCGAGCAGTATCAGTGCCGGACGGTGCGAACCCGCCGTGTCGCCGGTGTTCTCGCCGTTGAGCAGGCCCGCCGAGATCAGGTACTCGGCGTAGGTGGGGGTCACGTTGATGACATCGATGCTGTGCGCGTCGCAGTAGGCCACCAGATCACGCGGGTCGCGGCGCAACTCCTCGTCGCATATGTGCACCGTATGGCCGTAGGTGAGCCAGAGCAGTTCCTCCCATGACATGTCGAAGGCGAACGACACGGTGTGCGCGATGTGCAGGCGGTCGAACCGGGAACGGGCGACCGCGGGCCGGAAGATCTCGTCGAGGTGGTTGACGTACATGTTGGTCAGGCCGCGATAGCCGGTGACCACGCCCTTGGGTCTGCCGGTGGACCCCGAGGTGTAGATGACATACGCGGGATGGTCGAGCCGGCCGGAGCGATCGCGTGCGAATCCACCGAGTTCGTTGTCCGACAGCGCTTCCGGCGAGAGTTTGGCAAGTCGTTCGCGCACCTGCGTCGAACGCAGGTCGATCGGCCGCACCCCGGTGTCGCCGAAAATCACCCGATCGGTCTCGGCGCCGGTGCCGGCGGTGAGGGCCAGCACCGGACGGGCGTCGGCCACCAACTCGTGCAGGCGTTCGGCCGGATGTACCAGCTCCAGCGGCAGATAGGCGGCGCCGGTACGCAGTACCGCGAACAGCGCCACCACCATCTCGATGGACCGTTCGATACCGAGGGCCACCACGGTCTCCGGTGCGGCGCCGTCGGCCAGCAGCAATCGGGCCAGCCTGTTGATCTCGGCGTCGAGTTCGCCGAACGTCAGCGACTGATCGCCGAAGATCAGGGCGGTGGCCTCGGCGTTGTCGGCGGCCGTGGCCGCCAACAGCTCCGACACCGACAGGTCCGGAACGTCCAGGGTGCGCCCGATCAGCGGCTGCTGCGCCGCCGCGATCGGCAACCGCGCCAGCGGGGTATCGAGCACCGGTCCGGGGGAGGCGAGTGCGGCCAGCAGGGTGAGCAGGTCGGCCGACAGGCCCTCGGCGGTCTCGTCGTCGATGATGTCCGAGCGGGTTTCGACCTTCACCGTCAGCTCGTCGCCGGGGGTGATCACCACGGTCAGGGCGAAGTGGGTGTGATCGTCGCTGGTGTGTCCCACCACCCCGTGTTCGGCGCCCAGCGCCGCGTCGGCGATGAAGTTCTGCAACACCAGCAGACTGTCGAACAGAACGGGTGCGGCGGCCTGCGCCTGGATCTCGCCGAGGCTGAGCCAGTCGTGCCCGAGCACGCCCAGCGCGGCGGATTGCTGTGCGCCGAGCAGATCGGCGACGGTCGCGTCGGGCCGCAGTCGGGCCCGCACCGGAACGGTGTTGAGGAACATGCCGATCGCGGTGTCGGCGCCCTCGACCTCGGGCGGGCGGCCCGCGATGGTCTGACCGATCGCCACATCGGTGCGGCCGGTCCACCGGCCCACCACCAGCAGCAGTGCCGTCGAGAGCACCGTGTTGAGGGTGACACCGGCGGCACGGGCCAGCGCGGGCAGTGCCGCCGATTGCCCGGCGCTCAGGGTGTGGTTGTGGATCCGGGTGCGGCCCCGGACAATCGGGTCGGCCTCGGGAACCAGTACCGACGGTTCGTCGTAGCCGTCGAGATAGTCGGCCCACGCGGCGGCGGCCGTCGCACGGTCTCGTTCACCCAGCCATCGCAGATACCGGGCGAACACCGCCGATTCGATTGGTGCGGGCGAGCGGAGCGACGGGGGATGTGCGGGCGAGCGGTCGAGCTCACCGGCGTAGTGGGCGAGCAACCCGCCGATGAACGGACCGTTGGACCAGCCGTCCCAGACCAGGAACCGGCGCGACACCGCGAGCCGGTCGCCGTCCGGTCGCCGGATCAGCGTGACCCGCCACAGCGGCGGCGCGGTCAGGTCGAATGTGTGCGCGCGGTCGGCCCCGATCACCGTGTTGTAGGCGTCGTCGAGTGCGGTGTCGCGCAATTCACGAAGATCGGCGATCTCCAGCGGGACGGGCAGGCGGTCGACGATATACTGGACCGGTCCGGGCATCCCGTCGTGGGTGAAACCGCCGCGCAACGCCGGGTGATCGGCCATCAGTGCCGCGAGTGCGTGCCGGAGCCTGTCGGGGTCGAGCGCGCGATCGAAGTCGAGCACGAATTGGGCGTTGTAGATATCGAGATCCTCGGACACCACCGACTGGAAGTACAGGCCTTCCTGGAGCGGTGACAGCGCCCAGATCGCCTCGATGGGGCCCGGCGCGAGCTGCCGCAGCCGGGTGCGCGCGGCGTCGGAGAGTTCGACGCCCACGATGTTGTCCGGCGACGGACCGACCTGGTTGGCGGGGTCGGCGGCGGCGGCGGCCACCGACTCGGCGGCGCGTGCCCAGGCCCGGACCAGCGCGGCCGGTTCCACGAATCCGTCGCCGGTCGGCAGCGGTGAGTGGACGGTCAGCACGAATCCGTCGTCGGTGAGCCGGACCAGCGCACCGGTGGCCGGATCCTGGCCGCGCATCACCCGCAGGCCACGCTCATCGCGCACCCGGATCGGCCAGCGGGATCCGGCGTCGGCGAGCACGGCGGACGCCTGTGGGTGCAGATGGCGCAGCAGCGCGAAGTCGAGGCCATTGTCGGGCTGCCGATTCAGGCCGGTACGGGCGGTACGGAGGGCGGCGGACGGATCGGTGGTCACCGGCACGGCGATGGGGGCGGCGAAACCGAACGGGGCAGCACTGCCGATGACGGGTTGCCGATAACCGGCGCGTCCGGCGCGGTCGAGGTCGACGATCACACGTGAGCCCCGAGTGCCTGCCGTGGAGGCGACCTCCGACAGGGCCAGCGACAGTGCCGCGAAAGCGGTGCCGCTCACATCCAGACCCGCCGCAGCGGTGGCCGCGGGGTCCGCGAGGGCCGTCGCGGTGGCCCGGTCACCGTCGTCGGAGGGCCCGGTGGCGGGCGCCTGCCGGGTGAGTTCGAGCCAGCTGTCGAGTTGTTCGACGCAGCCGGCCGAGTTGGCGCGGTCGGCGGCCCACGTCACCGCATCGGCAGGTGTGGGTGCGGTGGGAAGGTCGATGGTGGCGCCGGCCGCGATGGCCGACCAACAGGTGTCGAGGTCCCGGCGCAGGATCTGCAGGCCGTGGGCGTCGGCGATCAGCGGGTGCGCGGCCAGCAGCAGCGTTCCGGGTCGGCGGCGTGTGCCCGGTATCCAGGCGGCGGCGAAACCGCCTGCGGTGTCCGGTAATCCGCCGGCGGCCGCGTCGGGCACGGTTGCC
>ERZ795062.1059-NODE-1059-length-20448-cov-9.719021_pt1 | contig 20448 bp, 23 predicted proteins | sample MGYA00375146_ERZ795062 | MGnify/ENA primary metagenome ERZ795062 (study PRJEB30191, sample SAMN05720281) | activated sludge metagenome | isolation source: Anaerobic digester | place: USA | collected 2015-07-16 ... | reverse complement strand
CTCTTAAATTGACAAATAGCAAAAATTATTATAACCTGATACATGATTAATAAATATTTATTTTTTAAACTTTAGAACATAATTAGGAGGTAATTATGAATATAATAAATGATTTAAGCAATGCAATTGTTTTATGTGATTTTGATGGGACAATAACTACTTTTGATACTAATGTTAGATTATTTGATAAATATGGGGAAGAGAATTATATAAATAAAATTAGAAGGAAGTATTATAACGAAGAAATTGATTTAAAAACTCTATGCAAATTGGAATTCAAAAGTATAAGTATGATGGAAAAGGATTATTTAAATTATATTCTTACTGAAGTGCAATTACAAAATGGATTTAGAACATTTTATAACAATTTACAGAAATACAATATTCCATTTGCAATAGTAAGTGGGGGATTTATAAATGGTATAAAACCTTTTATGAAAAAACATGGTTTTGAAAACATACCTATATATGCTAATAAGTTAATTTTCAATGATGGAAATATTGAGGTAGAATTTTATGATGAAAAGCATCTAATTTATGCAATTCATAAAGAAGATTATATAGATTGTAAGGTGGAAATTTTAAACAGATATAGGGAAAAATATAGGAAGATAATTTTTATTGGGGATGGTTCTACAGACAAGAATGTAGCAAAAGAAGCAGATATATTATTTGCTAAGGATTATTTAGAAGAATATTGTATTGAAAATGAAATAGATTATATAGGTTGGAAAGATTTTTATGATATTAATGAGTACTTTTTTGAGAATAGGGAAAAAGCATTATAGGTTAGTAGAATTAAGAATATACTTGAAATAAAAAACTAAATTGACTTATGGTATTTTTTGATAAAATATCATAAGTCAATTTAAGGAACTTTCAATTCCAAATCCTATAAGTCCACCTAATACTATTAACATAAGTATAATTATCATAAGCACCCTATCATATTGCTTATTCCTTATATTTATTAGAAGGGCTTTTATACAAATAAAGTAGATACTTCCAACTATGATTATAGTATAACTAAGAAGACCATATTTTTGTATATACCATTTTATTATATTAGCAATAAGATCTAAATTAGGTGCTAATGAATTCAAATTCAATTTATTAACCTCCTAATGTGGTAGAGCGGAAAACTCCATTTATGCTGTGAAAGCCTTTTCTTTTATTTGACTAATTAGGTGTGTTAATAATATTCCTAAAATAGCAGGGAATAACCAACCAAGACCACTATCGGCTAAAGGAAGATTTTGTACAAAATCCCCTACAACAGATGTATTTACACCCATAGCGGATAATCCATCTATTAAACTTACACAAAAGGTTCCAATGGTAGCACCAATATAGATCTTCTTATTTTCAATTAAATTATCAAAAACATTTATAATTACCAATACTATAGCTATTGGATATACTATTTTTAAAATAGGGTCTGCAAAAGTTACAATGCTTTCTACACCAATATTAGAAATAACTATACTTATTAAAGTTGATATTATTACAATTGTTTTGTAACTTATTTTATCCTTGCTTAAGTCATTGAAGAATTGACCTACAGTAGCAGTAAGTCCAATAGATGTAGTTATACATGCTGAATAAACACAAAGACTTAATATTATTTCACCAAAACTACCCATTAAAATATTTATTATATTGGTTGTTAAGGATACTTTTTCCATTCCTTGTGTGAAAACAGAACTACCTGTAGCTCCTAAATATAATAAACCTCCATATACAATGCTTAATCCAACACCAGCAATAAGGCCTGTTTGTGCAACGGTTTTGAATTGTTCTTTTTTACTTATTATACCTTTGTTTTTAATATCATCGGCTATTATGCTACCAAACACTACTGCTGCAAGCAAGTCCATGGTTTGATATCCATTTTCAAATCCTATAGAGAAAGGTTTGGCTATTGGAGTATTTACAGGCATTCCAATTGGAGTTAAAATTCCTTTGATTATTATAGCTGATATCATGATTAAAAGTATAGGTGTTAAAAATTTACCAATGACATCTATAATGTCAGAAGATTTGATCGTGAATAATAGAGTTAAACCAAAAAATATGACAGAACCTAATATTGGATGAACTGATGGGAACAAAGGTTTTATTCCTAGTTCAAATGCAGTTGCCCCTGTTCTAGGTATTGCTAATAGTGGACCTATTAGTATAATTATTAAAGTACTAAAAAATGTAGCAAATTTAGGTCCTACTTTATTCAACAAACTTTGAATAGACCCTCCTGAAACAGTTACAGCTAGTACTCCAAGTATAGGTAGGCCTATACCAGTTAAAGAAAATCCCAATAGAGCAGCTTTCCATTTTTCTCCTGCTATTAAACCAATAGAAGGTGGAAATATCAAGTTTCCTGCACCAAAGAACATAGCAAATAGCGCAAGTCCTATAATTAGAATTTCTTTGAAGCTAATTTTTTTCATTTGCTATTTTCCCCCTTTAAAATAATCCATTTATTTATACTTTATTATTATACCAGAATTTATCACAAAATTCTAATATATATTTATCTTCAGATATTTGTGAAATAATTATCAAATTTTTAAACTATATCTGAATATATAATGCTAATTATTATCTTATATTAGGGTTTAATATAGGATAAAGGATAAGGTTATATTTACTAAAGATTAAATGTATAATATAATTTTCAAAAAATTATCATTGAAAACTACATATATCTGTTATATAATATATATAACAAGTAGAAAGGGAGATTATCATGTTTATAAAAATAGATTTTGAATCGGATATGCCCATATATGAACAATTGAGGCGACAGATAATAAAAGGGATTGCTAAAGGTGATTTGGAAAAAGGAGAACAATTGCCTTCAGTCAGACAACTAGCAGAGGATATTGGAATAAATCTTCATACAGTAAACAAAACATACAATATATTAAAAGAAGAAGGATATTTAGCAATAGATAGAAGAAAAGGGGCAATGGTAAAGGATATTATGCCTATGGTAGATGAAGAGTATATTAATAACCTTTATTCTGAATTGGAATATATAATAGCTAATTCTTACTGTAGGGGAATATCAAAGGAAGAGTTTTTAAAGCTTTGTGAAGATATTTATGATAGATTGGAAAATAAACAAGGGGGGGAAAAATATGACTGAAAGAGTATATTTAATGATAATATATACTTCGACACTTTTAATACTACTTATACTTCAAATGCTTATGCCTAAATTAATTAGGAAAAATATATTGTTTGGAGTTTCAATACCAACGAATAAACTAGAGGATAAAGATATCAAGCTTATGTACAAAGGTTATAAAAAGGATAATTTAATCATAGGAGTACCAGCTCTAATAGTAGTTTCTTATTTATTATATATTTCAAAAAGCCCTAAATTACAGACTATATTAATGTTCTCTTATATAGGGATATTGTTTTTCATCTATTTAAAATATAATTACAAGGCTAAAAAGTTGAAGAAGGAAAGGGGATGGGATAAACTTGGTAGAAAAATAGTTGTGGTAGATATGAAATACAGTAGGGATAAATCTAAGGTAGGGAATATATCTCCTCTTTGGTTTTTAATTCCTTTAGGGATTACATTGTTTAATTTCATATTAGCTTTTATTATATATCCTTCTTTACCGAGTAAAATTCCCATTCATTGGAATTTTCAAGGGGAGATTACTACTTATCGTGATAAATCTTATGGAGTAGTGCTTTTATTACCGTTTATCCAACTGGGAATGGTATGTATGTTTTATTTTATATATTGGATGATAAAAAATACAAAGCAACAGATAGATCCAAATAATCCAGAAGAATCTTTGAAAAGAAGCATTATTTTTAAGAAAGCTTGGTCTATATATCTTTTAATACTTCTAATATTAGTTACAGTAGAATTTAGCATATTGAGTCTACTTACTTATGGCATAGTATTTGAAACCACTAGAGCAGTAGATATTTTAAATTGGATTATACTAGCTTTTTCAATTATTGGTGGATTGGTATTGAGTATGAAATTAGGTCAAGGAGGAGAAAAGATAAAATTAAAAGAAAAAAATAGTGGGGAAGTTATATATAAAAAAGATGATGATGAAATGTGGAAACTTGGTAATACCATATATTATAATCCAGAAGATTCATCTGTATTTGTAGAAAAGCGTTTTGGAATAGGTTGGACAGTTAATGCAGGAAGACTACTGGGACTTTTCCTATTAGTACTTCCCATCATAATAATAGTTTTAACATTTATACTGATTAAATAGTCGGAAAGAAGGAGAGATAGTATGTTTTTGTTCTGTGTACTTATGTTATTATTTGGCGGATATTTTATAATAATGGGAATATACTATTTAATTGCTAAAAATCCAAGGGTTGCTAATCTATATGCTAATACTAATAGATTGACAGAGGCCGATATAATAGATAAAAAGGCTTATAACAGTATTTGTGGGAAGATATTTATATTATGGGGGACTTTGAATTCCTTAATAGGAATAGTTTCTAATTTTATGGGGGATTATTTTATATTTGTACTCATATTAATACCTATTACCAATATAATTATGATGGCTATGTATAATACAAAGGCTACTAAATATATAAGGAGGGAAAAGGATTGCTAAAATTGCAAAATTTATCTAAAACCTATAGCAAAGGAACAGTTAAAGCAGTTGATAGTGTAAACTTAGATATTGCACCTGGTGAGATATTTGGATTCTTGGGACCAAATGGAGCAGGAAAGACTACTACCATAAAGATGATAGTTGGATTGTTAAAACCTGATAGTGGAAGGGTATTTATCAATGGAATAGATGTTTGGAAAAACCCTATTGAAGCTAAAAGTCAGATATCCTATGTTCCAGATAGTCCAGAGATATATGATAAGCTAAAGGGGATAGAATATCTTAATTTTATAGCAGATATGTATGAAATACCTAAGCATATAAGACAAGTAAAAATGGAAAAATACTTAGAAATCTTTAATCTTAAAGATGCAGTAGGTGATATAATAGGGAGCTATTCTCACGGTATGAAGCAAAAATTAGTTCTTATCTCTGCATTGCTTCATGAACCTAATCTATTTATACTAGATGAACCTATGGTAGGACTAGATCCTAAATCCTCCTTTCAGCTAAAAGAAATTATGAGAGAAAGATGTGATGAAGGGAAGACTGTGTTTTTCTCCACTCATGTATTAGAAGTAGCAGAAAAATTATGCGATAGAATAGCCATCATAAATAAAGGAAGGATAATAGCTTTAGGCACCATGGATGAATTGCGAAGTCATGCAGAAGAAAGGGAATCTTTAGAAAAAATATTCTTGGAGCTGACGGAATGATGAAAAAAATAATTTCTTTGATTAAAACGGATCTAAACATTACCTATGGACTTTCGGCTTTACAATACAAGTTTAATAATAAAAAAGATAGATTACAGACCATCTTAATAGCCATTGCCCTACTATCCCTTATACCTACTTATATTATGATAGTATCTGGACTTGTTAAGATATATGATGCTTATATAGGTATAGGTCAAAAAAACATGTTTCTTTTAAATGGCTTCATATATGCTCAATTGATAGTATTATTATTTGGGTTTTTATATGTCATGTCTAAATATTATTTTTCCAATGATTTAAATGTACTGGTTCCTCTACCCTTAAGGCCAAAGGATATTGTTGGAGCTAAGTTTGTTACATTGATGGTTAACGAATACTTGACTTCTTTACCCATCATATTGCCTTTTATAATAATATATGGAACAAGGGGAAAAGAAGGCCTACTCTACTGGATATATTCATTTATACTGATGATATTTCTTCCAGTAATACCTTTAGCATTGGCTTCTATAATAGTAATGCTATTTATGAAATATACTAATATAAAGGGAAGAAAGGATTTACTAAGGGTGATAGGATATATTATCCTATTAATAGCTTTGATAGGCTTTCAGTTCAAAATTCAATCCATTGCTCAACAATCTTTACTTGAAGGAGAGAATTTCTTTTTAGAAATGGCCCAGGATTCCAATGTATTAGTAAGAAAACTAGGATTAGTATTTCCTCCTAGCCTGTGGGCGGCTCTATCCTTAGGTAATTATTCTAGTGTAGGCGGAGTATTCAATTTATTACTATTTGTAGGAACTTCTATAGCAGTATTTTGGATTATGATTCAATTAAGCGAAAAATTATTCTTTGAAGGATTGATTGGTGGATTAGAAGTAGCTACCACTGGTAAACATAAAAAAGTTAAAATCGAGGATTTGAGTAGAAGCTCTCTACCATTTTTATCCATAGGATTAAAGGAAATAAAAATTCTTCTAAGAACTCCTGTATATTTACTAAATTCCGTACTAGGTGTAGTAATACTTCCTTTGATAATGGTCATATCCACTACTATGAATGGCAAGGAAGCTTTGGGTGCATTAAGTATGTTAACAGAAGGCAATTCACATATAGTTAGTCTAATAGGAATTGGAATCATCACCATGTTTGGAGTAATGAACTGTGTAGGATGTACTACTTTTTCTAGGGAAGGGAAAAGCTTTTGGATTCAAAGGGTAATGCCCATAAAGGTAAAGGATCAGATTTTTGGAAGGATACTATCCTCCTTATTTGTACAAATAATAGGAATTATAGCATTATTAGCAAGCTTAGCCTTTATAATCAACATAAGCTTAGAAAATGTATTTTGGATTACAATTTTAGGCTTAATGGGTAGCGTAGCTATGACGGAATTAGGGATGGTTATAGACATATTTAGACCATTATTAGATTGGGATAATCCTCAAAAGGCTATGAAACAAAATCTAAATGTATTGATTGCCATGGGAATAGGAGCTCTTTACCTGGGGGGAGTGGGATTTTTAGTATATAAATTGTTTAAAACAGGGGTTAATATACTTGCTATATATGGTATTATGGGATTAATATATATAATCTCTTCCTATGGATTGTATATTTTGTTGAAGAATTTGATTATAAGACAATTTAGTATACTGGAATGATAAAATAATATTATTCCTATCTATTCTCATAAGGAGGAAATATTAATGGATAAAGATTTATTATTTGTAATGTATGGAGATAAACCTAAAAATATGGTTAAGAAGTTATTGAATCAATTGAATGTAAAAGATGATATACCTAGCAAGGATTCATTAATAGGGATTAAGCCTAATTTAGTAGTAGCTAAACCGGCGGAATTAGGGGCTACTACTTCTCCAGAATTAGTAGAAGGTGTAATAGAATACCTTAAATCCAATGGATACGATAATATAATAATACTGGAAGGATCTTGGGTAGGGGATAGGACTTCCTTGGCTTATAAAGTATGTGGGTATGAAAAATTGTCTCAAAAATATAATGTGCCTTTAGCGGATCTGCAAAAAGATAAATATAGGGATTATCAGGTAGAAGGTGTTACTCTGTCTGTATGCAATAGGGCTATGGATGTGGATTATCTAATTAATATGCCAGTACTTAAAGGACATTGTCAAACCAATATTACTTGTGCATTAAAAAATTTGAAAGGCTGTATACCTAATAAGGAAAAAAGACGATTCCATACTATGGGTCTTCATAAACCAATTGCTTATTTAAATAAAATATTGAAGCAGGATTTAATAGTTGTTGATGGGATTATAGGAGATTTAAACTTTGAAGAAGGGGGAAACCCCGTTCAAATGAATAGGATAATAGTAGGAAAAGATCCAGTATTAATAGATAGCTATGTAGCTCAACTATTGGGATACGGTGTAGAGGAGATTCCCTATATAGGAATAGCAGAAGATATAGGAGTAGGTAGTAGTCGCCTATTAGATGGCAATATAAAGGAATTAAATAAGGATACTTCTCCTATGACCATAACTAAGACTAGGCTAGTTGAAGAGCTTGCAAGCTATGTGGAGGAGGATAGGGCTTGTTCTGCTTGTTATGGTAGTCTGATCCATGCATTGGATAGATTAAAGGATAGGGGATATATTGATAATATAGATGAAAAAATACACATAGGACAAGGATATAAGGATAAAAAAGGTAAAGGGATAGGTGTAGGGACATGTACTAAAGGTTTTGAAAAAAGCCTTTCTGGCTGTCCACCAAAGGCTAAGGATATAGTAGATTTTTTGAAAGAATACTATATATAAAATAGAAGCAGGATAGATTTTCCTATCCTGTAAAATATTATTTATTATAATTTTCTTTTGCTTTTTCTATAGCCCTATAAGCTTCTTCTACATCTGCCCAGCCTCCAATATGTACTTCTTTTCCTTCTAATTGTTTGTATTCAGAAAAGAAATGTTCAAATTCCTTTTTCATATGGGAACCCATATCCTCAATACTTTTCATCTCTTTATACCTTGGATCCCCTAAAGGAACGGCTATTATTTTTTCATCTTTCCCTTTTTCATCTTCCATCAAGAACATCCCTATTACTCTACATTTTATCATACATCCTGGGAAGGTGGGGTTAGCCATGAGTACCATTATATCTATAGGGTCACCGTCTTCTGCTAAAGTATTAGGGATAAATCCATAATCCGCAGGATAAAACATTGGGGAAAATAATGCTCTATCTAAGACAAAAACCTTTCTTTCTTGGTCATATTCATATTTATTGCTACTGCCTTTGGGTATTTCTATAAAAGCATCTACTATTATATCCATTAAAATCACTCCTATTTATTTAGTTTTAATGCTCTTTCTCGTATTTTTCTATCTTCTTCATCAATAGGTTCATCCAATACGATATTATGAGGAATTGATTTTCCATTTTCATCGACAAATACAAATGTTATAAAACCATCTGAAAGAATTTTATTTGAATCGTTTTTAGTTATTTTACCATATACGGTGAAACTTGTTCTTCCAACCTTTGCAAATCGTGTTTCTAAATTTATTATATCTCCTTCATTTCCTGGTTCAGTAAAAGTGAGTCCATGAATATTGACACAAACGATATTTTCTGGTTTTTTTGTATATTTTGCACCACAGATAAAACAAGCTTCTACGAACCATTCTGCCATTCTACCAGCAAATAGGGTTCCGTGATGATTTAAATCTTCAGATTTTACTAATCTTGAGACTTTTACAAATTCCAAAGTTTATTCCTCCTTATAATAAATTTTATTATACCCTTTTTATTTGCCACTATATAAGTAAATAAGCACTTATAAATTGCATAACTATATATTATTATATTTTTTGTTTTATATCAATCAAAGGCAAGTAAAAAAACTTAAAAATAGAACTAAAACAAATATTTTTATATCAAAACTTCCCCAAATACTGTTATAATTAAAATGAGAAACAATATAAACAGGAGGGATGGTATGAAAGTATATATTAGTGCTGATATAGAAGGGGTAACAGGGGTTACCCATTGGGATGAGACGGAAAAGTCCAAAGCAGATCATAAGGATTTTGCTCATCAGATGACTTTAGAAGTAAAAGCTGCCTGTGAAGGAGCTATCAATGGAGGAGCAGATGAAATCTGGATAAAAGATGCCCATGATAGTGGAAGAAATATAGATCACAACCTATTACCTAAAAATACCAAGTTGATTAGAGGATGGAGTGGTCATATATTTTCTATGGTACAGGAATTAAATGAAACCTTTGATGCAGTAATATTTGTGGGATACCATTCATCTGGAGGAACCAATACTAATCCATTATCTCATACTATGAATACACAATTTGATTATATAAAACTTAATGGAGAAATTATAAGCGAATTTTTAATACATGCCTACATAGCTAATTATTTCAAAGTACCAGTAGTATTTTTGTCTGGGGATTTGGGAATTTGTGATGAAGCTAAGAGGATAAATGAACATATTATGACCATACCGGTAAAAGAGGGTATAGGAAATTCAACAATAAATATTCATCCACAGTTGGCTATAGATCTTATAAAAAATGGAGTAGAAAAAAGCCTGAAAAGAAATTTTTACCTTTGCAATATAGAGTTACCAAGGGAGTTTGAACTTGAAATTAAATATAAAGAACATGCTATTGCATATAGGAAATCTTCTTACCCAAATGTAGAACAAATAGGACCAAAAGCAATAAGATTTATATCTAAGGATTATATGGAAGTATTAAAAGCTATAGAGTTTTTAGTATAGGAGTAGGTATAGTTTATGAGAAGAAATACTAAGAACGTCGAAGATAAAATAATAAGAAATAAAATACTTTCCATGATATTACCTATAACCTTAGAAAATATATTGCAAATGACTGCGGGAATTGTTTCCATGGCCATGGTAGGAAGGATTAGCCCTTTAGCAGTGGGAGCTATAGGCATAAGTAATATTATTTTTAATATAATTTGGGCTATATTTAAGGGGGTGGCTACAGGTACATCGGTATTTGTAGCTCAATCCTATGGTGCAAAAAATTATAATAAGCTAAAGAGAATTGTAGAACAAACCCTATTTTCTTCAATTATATTGGTTATTATTTTCCAACAATTGTTATTTTGGAATGCAGGAAGTTTGCTTAAGATATTTGATCCAAGCCCAGAATTATTAGCAAATGGTACTCTTTATTTAAGGATTATTTCTTGGGGATTGCCTTTTATTGCTATAGTTCTTATGGTAGCTGGAGTCCTTCAGGGAATGGGAGATGCTAGAACTCCCATGAGAATAGCCTTTATAATGAATATATTTAATATATGTTTTTCCTATATATTTATATTTGGTAAACTAGGGATTAAAGCTATGGGATTAAAAGGAGCTGCCTTTGGGATACTGATTGCTCAGCTTGTAGCTGCACTATTAGGAGTAAAAACTCTATTTGGGAAATATGGTGTGTTAACGGAGATGGGAGGCAAGTTTACTTTTAGCTTTAAGTTAAAAGAAGTAATACCTATATACAAAGTTGGCCTCCCTACTTCTTTTGAAACTATATTTTGGGAGGTAGCAGCGATATTTTTAGCAAAAGCAATACTAACTTATGGTGAAATTGCCTACGCTGCATATCAACTGGGATTACAAGCAGAAGCCATTTCCTATATGCCAGCAGCTGGATTTGGTGTGGCAGCTACTACTTTTCTAGGCCATGCTATAGGTTCTCAGGATAAAGAGCAAGGGAAGAAGTACATAAGACAGTTAATCAAATGGACTAGCATACTAACTATATTTACAGGAGGAGTGCTTTTAATCTTCCCATCTCAAATAATGAGATTGTTGACCAATGATATCCAGGTAATTGAAATTGGAGCTATGTATCTATTTATTATGGGGATTGTTCAATTGCCTCAAAATATAAATGGAGTATTAAATGGAGCTTTAAGAGGTGCAGGGTATTCAAAGATACCTATGGTAGTAGCTATATTAGGATTATGGTTAATCAGGGTACCTTTATCCTTATTGGTAGCTTATGTTTTAAATAAAAGCATTACTTTTATATGGATAGCATTTGGCTTGGACTTAGTGTTTAGATTTATAGTGAGCTTAATAATATTTAAGAGGAAAAATATATATGAAAGCAAATCATTAATTGGAGTTGATTAGATGAAGGATATAGAATTAGCTAAAAAGTATTTGGAAGAAGATAATTTAGCTCTAGCAGTAGTTAAAAACGGGGAATTAATATACAAGAGCCAAGAAAAAGGCATAAAACCCATGTATTTTTTGGCTATTAATGAGAAGGGAATATTAAAAGGAACATCTATTGCAGATAAGGTAATAGGTAAAGGTGCTGCTATGCTTTGCAGCTATATAGGAGCTAAGGAATTATATGCCCAGCTAATATCGGAAGGTGCTATAAAAGTACTAGAAGAAGAAAATATAGTATACACATATGACAGGATTTGTCCTTATATAAAAAACAGGGAAAAGTCGGATATGTGCCCTGTAGAAAAGATTGCTACTGAGTCTAAAAATGTAGAGGAGCTACTGGATAGAATAAAAGATTTTTTACAGGTTTAGATGGTATTATATTCAAAAGGCTTTAGAAAATATAGATAGTATTAGGCTATTTACTTATTAAATAATAAAGATGATTAATGATTATACTAAAAAATAGATTGAATAAAGCAATTAAAATTTAAGATTAATAATGTTTTAAAACAACAGTCTTTTTAATAGGACTGTTGTTTTTTGTGATATAATTTATCTAAATAATACTATATAAGGAGTGATAGAATGGGTCTACTTATTAAAAATGTAACCTTAGTACCTATGGATGGTAAAAAAGAAGTATTAAAAAATACAAATATCTATATTGAAGAGAACAAGATAACCCATATAGGAGAATTGAATGAAGATATAGAGGTCACTAGAACTATAGACGGGAAAAACAAGGTGGCTATGCCTGGGCTTATAAATGCTCATACTCATGTTGGTATGTCTTTACTTAGAAATTATGCAGATGATTTACCACTACATGAATGGTTAACGGAGAAGATATGGCCAGTAGAAGCAAATCTTACAGATGAGGATATATATTGGGGTTCTCTTTTAAGTATGGTAGAGATGATACAATCTGGAACCACTGCTTTCTGTGATATGTATTTTTTCATGGATGAAGTGGGGAAAGGCATAGAAGAAGCAGGAGTTAGAGGAATATTAACACGAGGCATAATAGAAGAGCCAGGCAGTGAAGAGGAAAAACTAAAGGATACAAAAAGACTTTATGATAATTGGAACGGGAAAGCAAATGGAAGAATTAAAGTAATGGTAGCACCTCATGCGCCATATACCTGTAGTCCATCTTATTTAGAAAAAATAATAGATTTGGCTAAAGAATTAAATACAGGTATTCATATACATTTATCAGAAACTAAAAAGGAAGTAGAGGATAGTTTTGAACAATTTGGCAAATCTCCTATTAAGCATGTATACGATTTAGGACTGTTTGAATTACCTACAGTAGCAGCACATTGTGTCCATGTAGATGATGAGGATATTGAAATATTAAGAAATATGAATGTAAGTCCAGTAAATAATCCTAGTAGCAATTTAAAACTTGCTAGTGGATTTGCTCCAGTAGATAAGATGCTTAAAAAAGGCATATCTGTTGCATTAGGAACTGATGGTTCTTCAAGTAATAACAATTTAAATATGTTTGAAGAGATTCATTTAGCAGCTATTGTAAATAAAGCAGTTAATATGGATGCAACATCTGTACCAGCTATAGATGCTTTAAAGATGGCTACTATAAATGGGGCTAAGGCATTACTTTGGGATAATGAAATAGGTTCTATAGAGGTAGGTAAAAAAGCAGATTTAATTTTAATAGATATGGATAAACCCCATATACACCCCCTTCATAATATAATATCTGCACTAGCTTATTCAGTACAAGGTTCTGATGTGGATACGATGATAGTAGATGGAAAAATTATAATGGAAAATAGGGATATAAAAACTTTAGATACAGAAAAGATAATGTTTTTTGCTGAAAGAATATCAAAAGATTTAATAAATAGATAAGTATAATTAGCACTATAATCTTATTAACCCCTTGTTATTTTTGTAGTATAATTTATTAAAGGGGGGAATTATCATGGCCTTTAAAGGCATAGATTTAGATGAAGATATAATTCAAAAGAACAAAATACCTATACTAATATATGATGAAAATTGGCAAAAATTGTTTGGAACTGTTGACAATAAAAATATTCAATATATCAAAGATGAATTGGTAGCATTGATAGAAAAGGAAAGGGAATTTGAAAAATTAAAAGAAAAACTTCAGAATGATAAATTACATGCTATGAAGATGATTTTAGGAATAGCAGATTCAGTAAATAACGAAAACAAGATAGAAAATATAAATTTATTAGATGAATACAAGCAAAAGATAGAGGATATAAATGAAGAATTAGAGGATATAATGTATCAATTGGAAACCCTCCCCCAGGATATTAGGGAGATGAATTTTGAACTTCTGAAAGCTACAGTAGAATATGGATATAGGGAGCTGAAAACCAAGGAGAAAAAGTTAAATGCCGTTACAGGGGAATTGGAAACTTTAAGAGAAAAATTAAAGGATTTAATAAATGAAAAACATGATTATGAAGAATGGATAGATGCAACTTATTCTTTTTTACATGGTATGTTAGGGAGTCAGGAGATGGAAAAGCTAGACGAAAAAATATTAGATAAGGGAGAGTCCACATGGTTTTAAAAAATGGGGTAGACATAGTATATATATCTAGAATAGAAAAACTTATGAGGAATAAAAAGGATAGATTTTACAATAGAATATTTACACCCGATGAAATAAAATATATAGAAGAAAAGAATCATAGTCCCCAAACGGCAGCAGGCATTTTTGCTGCTAAGGAGGCTATAAGCAAACTTTTAGGGACAGGGATAGGAAAAATAAATTGGAAACATATAGAAATACTCCATGAGGAAGAAGGAAAGCCTTATGTAAACTTATATGATGAAGCTTTGAAGTTTAGTGGTCAATTAGGCATAGATGAATTTAGCCTTTCTATATCCCATGAAAAGGAGTATGCCATTGCCTTTGCAACAGGTTATGGTAAGAATAAGGGAGTAGTATCAAAAAATATTAAAGGGATGCTACCTAGAAGGGATAAGTTTTCCCATAAGGGAACCTTTGGAAGAATAGGTATAATATCGGGTAGCCTGGGGATGACAGGAGCAACTTATTTATCTTCCATGGCTGCTTTAAGAACTGGTAGTGGGTTGGTATATTCCATTGTTCCAGATAGTTTAAAGGAAGTCTTATCTATTAAACTTACGGAAGCAATAATAAAGCCAGTTGAAGATAGGAGTACAGGGCATTTTACTATGGATTCATTTCAACAGATAATCCATATAATAGAGGGGATGGATGCCATAGCTATAGGGCCAGGTATGGGAGTTGATGAGGAAAGAGTAGAACTTGTAAGGAAGATACTATTAGAATATAAAAAGCCTGTAGTATTAGATGCTGATGGAATAAACTTAATTTCTTTGGATCCAACTATACTAATGGATAGACAGGGTGATACTATAATTACACCTCATCCAGGAGAATTATCTAGGCTATTGGGAGTAAGCATAGGGGAGATTCAAAAAGAGCGAGTAGAATATTCTAAATTTACTTCCAATAAATATAATGTAATAACGGTATTAAAGGGAGCCAATACTCTGGTAACTGATGGAAAAGAAAAGGTATATAAGAATAATACTGGAAATCCAGGTATGGCTACAGCTGGTAGTGGTGATGTGTTGACAGGTATGATTACCAGTTTTATAGGTCAAGGAATCTCTCCTTATGAAGGAGCTGTGCTAGGGGTTTATTGTCATGGATTGGCAGGAGATTTAGCTAGTAGGGATAAGGGAGAATATGGTATGATTGCTAGAGATATTTTAGATAATATTCCCTACAGTATAAAAAAATTGGAGGATTGGAAACACAGATAATTGAGAAGAAAGGGAATATTCAAAAAAATATGCAAAAAAAGAAGGATTTTGTCCCTGGAAGGTGAATATATATTATAAGCATCTTATATATTAGCATGACAGGGGGGATAATGTGCAAAGACTAGATGAAATTAGGCCTACCTGGGTAGAGATAAATTTAGACAATTTAGCTTACAATATTAGAGAAATCAGGAAAATTACTAAAAAGGATACATTGATTACTGCTGTAGTTAAAGCAAATGCTTATGGTCATGGTTCAATAGAAGCTGCTAAGATATTTTTAGCAAATGGAGCAGACAGATTGGCGGTAGCGACTTTATCAGAAGCCATTGAACTAAGAAAGGCAAAAATATATGCACCTATATTGGTACTAGGATATATTCCTAAATCTCAATATCCTTTGGCTATAAAATGGAACATTAGTCAAACTATATATAACTATGAAAGTGCTAAAATCCTTTCCAATATATCCCAGGATTTAGGGGAAAAATCTATAATCCATATAAAAATCGATACTGGCATGGGTAGATTAGGTTTTTTACCAAAGGATGATTCAGTAGAGGATATAGTTAAAATATCCCAATTACCCAATCTGGAAATTGAAGGTATATTTAGCCATTTTTCAAAGGCAGACGAAAGGGATAAAGGCTATACAATATATCAGTTTGAAAGTTTTATGGATATGGTTAAAAAATTGGATAATAGAGGAGTATATATTCCTATAAAACATATATCCAATAGTGCTGCAATCATAGATCTTCCCCAATATCATCTAGATATGATTCGGCCGGGGATAATGTTATATGGTTATTATCCTTCAGAGGAGGTGGATAAGGATAGAATAGTACTAAGACCAGCTATGACGTTAAAAACTAAGGTTTCTAACATCAAAAAGGTACCGAAAGGTTCATATATTAGCTATGGAGGACTGTATGTTACAGAAAAGGAGTCTAAAATTGCTACCATACCTATTGGATATGCTGATGGATTTTCTAGACTTTTAACATCTAAGGCAGAGGCCTTTGTAAAGGGGCACCGAGTGCCAGTAGTTGGTAGAATATGTATGGATCAATGTATGTTAGATGTATCAAATGTGGAAGATGTAGATATAGATGATCAGATAGTGTTGTTTGGCTATGAAGAAGGTCAACCTACTGTTGAGGATATAGCAAATAAATTGAATACCAATAGCTATGAGGTAATCTGCATGGTAGGGAGAAGGGTTCCTAGAGTATATATTCAAGATGGTCAGATAATTAAAATAGTGGAATATCTGTTGGATTAATTGAATAAATATAAGCTAATGTTGACACAATTAATGTAAAGAATATATAATTGAATTATATTATAAATTTAGGCTTATTTGTGTTTTGTTATACAAACATTTGCTTGGGGGTGCAAATTTAATGGCTGAGACTAAAAGGATCATGGTCAGTCTACCAAATAGTTTGGTGGAAGAAGTGGATTTTATAGTATCTATGGAGAAGAAAAACAGGAGTGAATTTATTAAAGAGGCGATGAAATTATATATTCGTGAAAAACGGAAAGTTGAAGTTTATGAACAGCTTAAATACGGATATGTGGAGATGAGTAAAATCAACTTAACCCTTGCTGAAATGGGGTTAGAACAAGACATGGCAGAGTTAAATGTTTACGAGGCAAAACTTACGGGGTGTGAAAAAATGTGATCGTAAAAAGAGGAGATGTTTTTTATGCTGACTTGAGTCCAGTAGTTGGCTCAGAGCAAGGTGGAGTAAGGCCAGTGCTTGTGATTCAAAATGATATTGGGAATAAATATAGTCCCACTATTATCATTGCAGCTATTACATCACAAATAAACAAGGCAAAATTACCTACCCATGTAGAAATCAACGCTCCTGACTATGGATTACCTAAGGATTCCGTAGTATTATTAGAGCAGGTTAGGACCATCGATAAAAAGAGACTTCGAGAAAAAATTGGTAGATTTAATGATGAGATGATGGCCAAAGTAGATGAATGTTTAAAAATAAGTTTAGGATTGATAGATTTGTAAAAAAATAAGCATAATTAACATGCTTATTTTTTTATTATATAGTATAATTTATAGAAGGAATTATTTGAATTAGGTTTAAATAGAAAGGTGGCTTTACTATGAAAGAAGATATTACTTATATATGTAAGTTAAGTAGTGAGCTTTCAGAAGAGGAGATAAAAGATTTTATTAAGGTATTTAACGAAGTATTTCATCTTGACTATGATATGAATTGGTTTAAATGGAAGTATCTAGATAATATATATGGCGATTCCTATATGGTATTAGCTTACAAAGATGATAAGGCTGTAGGGGCTCGTAGTTTTTGGAGAAATGATATAGATGGTTATATTTGTTATCAACCTTGTGATACTGGCGTATTAAAAGAGGCTAGGGGAAAGGGCCTATTCACCAAAATGACCTTAATTGCTTTAGACAAGACCAAGGATGGATTTATATATAATTATCCCAATGATAATTCTAGACCAGGATATTTAAAATTAGGATGGGAAATAAATAAATATTATTATATGAAACTGGTAATGAGCAATAAGAATTTGGAAAGAGAAACTAAGTATATTGATGAGGATTATTTAATATGGAGATTTGCAAAATCTCCAATAAATAAGTATTTCTATTGTGAAAAGAGGGGACAATCCTATTTACTTATTAATCGTAAAAATAATGTATATTACGTATTAGGTAGATTTAATCCTAAGTATAATGAATATTTTACAAAAGTGGATTCACCAATTTTATTTAACTATACTACAAAGGAGACAATGATGTATAGAATATTTAAGAACAAAGCAACAATTGTATCCTTTGAGAGGGAAGGGCAGGATATTAACAAAATAGATATTCCGATTTTTAAAGGAGACCATTTTTAGTTTTGAATAGATAATTAAAGATGACAGGAGGATGAAAATGAATAAAATCAAACTGAAAAAAATTATCATGTTAATAGGGGTGACTACATTAGTATTGGGGGCAACAGTGGCTTTTTCTGAGCCTGGTTCAGAGAATGATCCTCTAATATCTTTAAGCTATTTAGAAAGCAGGCTAGATCAATTAAAGTTGTATATAGATGAAAAACTGGAGGGTACAACTAATGGCGTTTCTACTGGTATGGAGGTAGTTGAAATAAAAGCTGGTCAATCCATAATAGGTCGTTCTGGTACAGAAATAATCCTTAGGGGAGGAAAGGCAACAGTTATTGCTGGAGAATTAGGAGGTTTATCTGATGTAACTGATGGTAAGGATCTAAAGATGAGTGCACTTGTTCCACCAAATCATTTGCTTATAATTCCCAGAGATGACTCTCGTGGAGCTTATGCCATTACCGATGCTATATTTTTAGTTAAGGGATACTATGAAATTAGATGAATATAAATGGGGGCTATGATATTATGTTAAAAAAGATAGTTAAGGCTATATTGAAATATCCTATTATTTTGGTAAACAATATCTATACCCATAATTATTATAAAAATAGCTCTACTAATAAAGATCAGGATATAGAGCATATAATTGGAAAAGATGATAGGATTTTAGTGTTTTCTCCTCATGTAGATGATGAAACCATTGGCCTTGGAGCTACTTTATTAAAACATAAAAGAGAAGAAAATCCAATGGCATTAGTATATTTAACTGATGGAGGGGGGAGTACATCTAATCTTTCTCGAGAAGAATTAGTACAATCTAGGAGAAAAGAAGGAGAGAAGGTAAAGGATAGTTATGGTTTTCATAAGGTATACTTTTTAGATGAAATAGATGGGGAATTGGATTCTTCAAGAGAGAAGCTAATAGATAATATATTCAAAATATTATCTGAAGAAAAACCTACAATTATATATACACCATTTTTATTAGATGGACATAGGGATCATGTGGAAACAACTAGAGCTGTAATGAAGGGATTAAATAGATGGAATAAAAACTTTAATAGGATATATATGTATGAAGTCAATTGCCCCATACCTCCTGAGCTGGTAAATAGCATAAGTATTATGGATGAAAATCTATATATACAAAAAGGGAATATATATAATATATTTGATTCCCAGTGGGCTATGGACTTTAGTGCATTTAGGTTATTAGATAGAAAGAAAAGATTTATAATTAATAGAGGATACGGAGCAGAAATATTTGTAAGAGTTGATCTAAATACACTTATTGAGATAGAGAAAGTTTTAAGAAAATCAGGATTTAAACCTGAGCAGTTTAGACAGCTAAGTAGTAGATATAATCTATTATCTGCTTTTAAAACAAATAAGGCTTTAAAAGAGGATTATATCACCAGTATAAAGAACATATTAGATAGGGAGTTACAAAAACAGAAAAATACTATAGGATAGAAAGGCCTATTATGATATAATACTTGTGTTATGGATTCCCATAGGGAAGGAGGGAAGCTCTAATTAAGGGCTAATTATAATGAAAGTTCTTCATTTAATCAGTGGCGGAGACACAGGAGGCGCTAAAACCCATATCATTTCATTGGTAAAAGAATTGGATAAGTTGATGGATGCTAAGGTAATCTGTTTTATAGAGGATACCTTTTATTATGACGCTCTAGAGGCTGGTATCAATATAGAGGTGTTTGAGCAGAAAAAAAGATCTGATATGTCTGTAGTTGGAAGACTAGAAGATGAAATAAGAAGAGAAGACTATGATATAATCCATTGCCATGGAGCAAGGGCTAATTTTATTGCTATGTTTTTAAAAAACAAAATAAAAAAACCAATGTTGACTACTATACATAGCGATTATAAACTGGATTTTAAGGATAATTTTTACAAAAGAATAGTATATACCGCTATTAATTCCATAGCCTTGAAGAGATTTGATTATTATATAGCTATATCCAATACCTTTAAAGAGATGATGGAGGATAGGGGTTTTAAAGGGGACAAAATATTTACAGTATACAATGGAATAGATTTAGAAAGTGAAATGGAATATGTATCAAAAGAGAAATTTTTAGAAAGATATAATATATCAGCAGATGGGAAACTTATAGTTGGAATTATTGCAAGATTAGATGC
>ERZ795062.1057-NODE-1057-length-20478-cov-202.871713_pt1 | contig 20478 bp, 16 predicted proteins | sample MGYA00375146_ERZ795062 | MGnify/ENA primary metagenome ERZ795062 (study PRJEB30191, sample SAMN05720281) | activated sludge metagenome | isolation source: Anaerobic digester | place: USA | collected 2015-07-16 ... | reverse complement strand
TCTATCGCCTCTATGATCTGCTCATACCCAGTACAGCGGCACAAGTTTCCCTCTATGGCGGTCTTTATCTCCTCCCTGGTGGGGTTTGGGTTTTTATCGAGCAAGGCCTTGGCGGACATGAGCATGCCGGGAGTGCAAAATCCGCACTGTACGGCGTGATGCTTTATAAACGCTTCCTGCAGCGGATGAAGGCGTCCGTCGACCTCCAAGCCTTCGACGGTAAGGACCTCGCTTCCGTCGGCTTGAGCCGTCAAGACCATGCAGGAATGCACCGCCTCACCGTCAAGTATTACCGTACAGGCTCCGCATTCCCCGACGCCGCAACCTTCCTTCGTGCCCGTAAGGTGAAGACGCTCCCGCAAGGTGTCAAGCAGTCTTTCCTTCGGCCCTACAGTAAGGCGATGTTTCGTTCCATTTACGGTGATGGTGACTTCGATATTACTCATCGGCCCTCGCCTCCGTAAAAATCGTCTCCAAGGCACGCTTTACCAGGCTTGCCAGGGCTATGCGCTTATAAGGTGTTGACCAGCGAACGCCCGTGGCAGAGATCATCTCCTCGCTTGCCATTTCGCCTATCTTTGCTGGATCAATTTCGTCAATCCTTTTGCCGGCGATCGCTTCCTCGGCTTTGATGAAGCGAATCGGGTATGCTGTCGCTGCGCCCGGCACAATTCTAGGGTCAAAGATTGTATCGTCCTTTATGCCCAAGACGACCGCCAGATTAAGCCTGGCTATGTTCATGGCCTTTCTTCTTCCTATCTTTTGAAAGTTAGTAAAATAACCTTCGCCAAGTAAGGACACACATACTTCAGTCATTATTTCATCGCTTTGACGGTTCGTCCTGTAGGGACCGGCCAAAAACTCGTCCAGTGGAAGCTTTCTTTCGCCATTTAAAGTACGCAGTTTCACATGCGCCTTTAGGGCAATGAGAGGAGGAAGCAGATCGGCGGCGGGTGAGGCGTTATTGATATTTCCCCCAACGGTGCCTCTGTTTCTTATCTGGGTGGAACCTATGGTCTTGGCAGCGGAGGCCAACAGGGGAAAGTGTTTATTAATCACTGGAGACTCCACAAGCATCGTATGAGTGGATAAAGCACCTATCGCCACGCAGTCCTTTCTTTCTTCGATGAACTTCAATTCCTTTAATCCGCTTATGTCCAACAAATACTTGAAACCCTTCGCGCGTGCATTTTCCTTCCTGATGTCCACCAACAGGTCCGTTCCACCGGCGATGACCTTAACGCCTTCGCGGGAACCAAGGTAATCCAGTGCCTCGTTTAGGGAATGCGCCTTTAAGAATTCGTAATCTATCATTTCCTGCCACGTCCTTTCTTCAAGGGGTGGCCCAAAAGCACCCTCTCCAAATTTAACGGCAATGACCTTATCCTCCTGCCGGTAGCCTGAGCGATTGCGTTGGCTATGGCAGCTGCCCCAAGCTCAAGCGTAGGCTCCCCAATGGATTTTGCGCCAAAAGGTCCGTCGGGGTCTGGATTTTCGACGATTATGGGGATTATGTTGGGCATGTCCTTAGATGTGGGAATTATGTATTCGTCAAAGTTGGTGTTCGCGATATAACCTTCGTCGGTCTCCACCTCTTCCATGATGCCATAACCCAGGCCCATCATAACTCCCCCGTATATCTGCCCTTTCAACATCTCAGGATTTATCGCCCGTCCCACATCGTGGGCGGCCGCCATGTTCAAGACCGTTACCTCGCCCGTTCCCATGTCTACCTCGACCTCGGCTATCTGACAGCCGTAGACGTAGGTGAAGTAGGGATTGCCCCTTCCTTCCTCCTCGTCCCAGTGGATGCTTGGCGCCACGTACCAGCCCACATGAGACAGCTGAACTCCGGCCCAAAAAGCTTTGTTCGCAGCCTCGGCGAAGGAAATCAGCTTCTTGCCGTCAGGGGTAAAAATATTGCTGTCTTTGAAGACCAGACCTTCGGCAGGCACGTTATATTGGCCTGCCAAGAACTCGGATAAGGCCTTCCTTGCCCTCATTGCAGCGTTTAGGACAGAGTTTCCTCCCACTAAGGTGGAGCGCGATGCTACGGTGGAGCCGCTGTCCGGCGAGATCAAGGTATTAGCTTCAAGGAAGGTTATATGCTTCATGTCTATGCCGAGCTCTTCCGCCGCAATCTGGCAGAAGGCGGTCTTAAGCCCCTGGCCGTTTTCTGCCAAACCACTGTAAAGGTAAACGCTTCCGTCCTTCTGGATGGACAAAACCGTTCCGGCACCGTCAACGGCTTCAGCGCCCAAGCTGCATCCCCTGAAGCTTATGGCCATGCCTATACCTCTGCGCTTGTCGCCCCTTTGGGGTTTGCTGTATTCTTTGTATTTTTCCTCGTAGCCTATGGCCTCTGCGGCCTTTTTCATGACTTCAGCAAGGCTTACCTCGTGGCGGTCAAGCTTCTGTCCGCTTGCCGTAACCGAACCGTTCTTTAAGATGTTTTTAAGCCTTATCTCAAGCGGAGTTATGCCGAGTTCCTGGGCCAGCTCGTCCATCAGAGACTCGTTTGCAAATATCACCTGAGGGGATCCGTAACCGCGCATGGCGCCTGTATATACGTTGTTCGTGTAGTATCCGTAGGTGTCGGTCTTGACGTTGGGCACTTCGTAAGGTCCCGTCGCCTGGACAACCGACCTCCACGTGACGAACGGGGTCTGGCAAGCGTAAGCTCCACCGTCGGCGACGGCCTCGATCTCCATGGCCATCAGCTTGCCGTCCTTAGTAGCTCCTACCTTATATTTCATCTTATAGGGATGTCTTTTATAGCTTTCGACTATGGACTCTTCCCTGGTATTTACCATCTTAACGGGCCTGTCGGTCCTTAAGGCCAAAAGGGCTGCCCTGCAGGCCATGGCGGATACGACCTCATCTTTGCCGCCAAAGCTGCCGCCTATGTGGTTTTGAACGACCCTTATTTTGCTTAAGTCAGCCTTAAGGCACCTCGCTACGGCATCCCTGGTAGCAAAGACGTTTTGAACTGAACCGTAGATCGTCACCAGGCTTCCGTTTTCGTGAGGGACTGCCACGACGGCCTCGGGCTCTATGTAGCTGTGCTCCACGAACTGCGTCTCGTACTCTCTTTCGATGATGACATCGCTTCCAGCAAAGCCCTCATCGACGTTGCCCTTTCTCAATTTATGGTGTACCACTTCATTGCTGGCTCTTTCGGGATGTATAGGATCGCTTTCCTTTGACACTAGGGGATCGAAAATTCCGCCCATTTCTTCGTATTCGACTTCTATGGATTCCAAGGCCTTAGCGGCAACGTCAAGGGATTCGGCAGCCACCATGGCTACGCCGTCGCCTATGTAGTAAATGCGTTCCTTGGCCAGGACTTGCTGATCCTGAATGATGACGCCTATTTCATTGCAGGGAACGTCTTGAGCCGTCATAACGGCCCATACGCCCGGTATGGCGCGAGCTTTCTCCACGTTAATGCTTTTTATCCTTGCCGAAGGATGCTTTGCCCGAAGCACCTTGCCGTAAAGCATCCCGGCAAACTGAAGGTCAGCTCCGTACTTCGCCCTTCCCGTCACCTTTTCGTAGGCGTCGACCCTCTCTGCGGGCTTATTTACCGTGCTAAACATCTCTCTTCCTCCTCTGGCCTTGCATTAGCCCTGCAGCATTGGGCCTACAGGGCTAATGCAGGTGTTTAAGAAAGCGTAATGGCGCCGACCGGGCAACGCGTGTAGCAAAGCCCGCATCCAAAGCAGGCATCGGGAGTAACGCCCGCCTTGCCGGAAGAGCCAACCTTTATGGCGTAGTAGACGCAGGACTCCTCGCATCTGTGACATCCTATGCATTTTTCCTCGTCTACACTCGGAGTAACCTTGACCAGGGGTTCTTTTCTGGAAGACCACTTCTTGGCGGTCAAGCCCTTGATATCATCAAGGGACGAATAGCCGTGTTCGTCAAGCCACTTCGACGTTTCTTGAGCGATCCTCTTGAAGGCCTTTGGACCTTCGAGGATCGCCTGCGTGCATATCTGCACCGCCGATGCTCCTGCCATGAACATCTCAACTACATCTTCGCCGCTTGATACTCCCCCCACACCGATAACGGGTATAGAGACGGCACGAGACAGTTCAAAGACATGTCGAAGGGCGATTCCCTTTATGGCAGGCCCCGAAATCCATCCGTAGCCCGTGTCGCTTCCCATGTAGGGAAGGCCGGTCTTTAAGTCTATGCGAAGGGCAGGGCCGACGGAGTTTATGGCAGCCAAGGCGTCAACGCCCACTTCCTCAAGCTTTTTGCCGAGTTCAGCCAGATCGGGAACTCCCGGGCTTACCTTTACGATGATCGGTTTTTTGGTGGCCTTCCTTGCAGCCGTTACCGTGTTTAGCACGGGAGTCAGGTCGCGGCCCACGTAGTGAGTGGAAAGCTCGAAGGCGTCGGCAAAGGGTTCGGTCTTGGGTATAAGCTCCGTCAACTCTTCGGCCGTATAGCCCAGGCCCACTATTATGGGCACGGGAAGGGCAGATATCTTGCCGTATTCCTCCTTCAGCCAGTGTTCGGGGGAATGTTCTGACCAGAGCTCGGTATTTATGAAACTCTCCTTAAAGGCAGCCATACAGGGACGGGGTACGTCTGCAGCCTTGACGGATATGGTCTTGGTAACTACGCCGCCTGCTCCGCCCTCCACCATTCTTTTTATGGTCTCGTAGTTTCTGGAAGGAGGCCCGGCAGCTATTATCAAGGGATTTTCAAACTCCATCCCCGCTATCTTGACTTTGAGGTTAGCCATTCTCTATTTCGCCTCCTCTTAATTTTTTACTTTCCACCCATCGTCAGGGTCATGACGGCCTTGGCCGTGTGTATCCTGTTTTCGGCTTCGTCGTAGACTATGGAGTGAGGTCCGTCTATTACGCTGTCTTCGACCTCGTTCTTGCGGTCTGCCGGCAGGGCATGCATGTACATCACGTCCGGGTCGGCCAGGCTCATCATCTTCTCGGTGCACTTCCAGTGCTTGTTGGCCTCAAGGCGCGGATTGATGACAGCAGGGTCGGGGTTCGTCACCCAGTCTCCCCAGTTTTTGGGGATGACCACATGTGCGCCTTCGTATGCCTCTTCCTGGTTGTGGGTGATCCTTAAGCTTCCGCCGTTGGCTTTGGCGTTTTCCTCTGCCTGCTTTATGGCCCAATCCGGCAGGTCATATCCTTCCGGATAGGCAAGCGTCACGTCCATGCCATACCTCGGGAAAAGAAGGATCTGACTCAGTGGCACCGATATGGGTTTTTTGTGGGTCGTGGCGTAAGCCCAGATTATCGAGACCTTAAGCCTCTGGGTATCTTTGACCTTTTCTTTGATGGTCATCAAGTCGGCCAGCACCTGCATGGGGTGGTAAAGGTCGCACTGGAGGTTAATGACCGGTACTGTGGCCCATTGAGCCATCTCCCGCAGGTACTTGTTTCCTATGCCCCAGAAGCAGTTCCTGCAGGCTATGCCGTGCCCAAATCGGGAAAGTATTATGGCCGTGTCCTTGGCCGATTCCCCGTGGGCAATCTGCATGGTGCTGGTATCCAGGTAGTTTGCATGTCCTCCCAGCTGGGCGATGCCAGCTTCCATGGAATTTCTCGTCCTCGTCGATTGCTCAAAGAACATCAAAAATATTGTCTTATAGGAAAGATAAGGCGTCGGAACTCCCATGGCAAAGTGCCTTTTAAGCTCAAAGGAGACATCCAAAAGGGTATCGATCTCTTCCTTGGTCCACTCCTGAAGCGTTATAAAATGCTTGTTATGAAACTGCGTCTGCATAATTTTTTACCCCCTCACACTAGCTCTTTAGATTTGAATATACGTAAGGCACGGCCGCGTAAACGGCAGCAGCCTTCACCAGCTCGTCCTTCCAGGTTATTTCATTTGGAGCGTGTGCCTGGTCCTCGTGTCCCGGGCCAAAGCCCACGCAGGGAATGCCGTAACGGCCCATTATGGAAACTCCGTTGGTGGAAAAGGTCCACTTGTCGACGATGGGATCTTCGCCAAAAAGCTTTTTGTAGGATTCGACAACGGTCCTGCAGGCAGGATGGTCCTCTTCTACCACCCACGTGGGGAAGTAGCAGTCCGTGGGGTAGACCAACCCTTTCCAGGAGGGACGCGAGTAGGAATAAAGGGACACTTCAGCGCCGCTAGCCTTGACGGCAGGCAATCTCCTTACCTGGGCCAAGGCCTCCTGCCAGGTCTCCCCGTGCGTCAGACGCCTGTCAATGGAGATGGTGCAGCTGTCGGCGACGGCACACCTTGACGGTGACGTGAAGAAGATCTCGGAAACCGTTAGACTTCCCTTGCCCAGAAACTCGTCGTAGGCGAGATTTTCGTGAAGGGCTCGAAGCTCAAGTATGATGGGTGCCATCTTGTATATGGCGTTATCTCCCCTTTCGGGTGCGGAACCGTGGCACGACACCCCCTTTGTCGTAACCTTTATCTCCATCCTGCCGCGTTGACCCCTATGGACCTTACAGGACGTCGGCTCGGTAAGAAGGACGAACTCGGGCCTTATCTTGTCCTCTTCGATGATGTACTGCCAACACAAGCCGTCGCAGTCCTCCTCCTGAACGGTACCCGTTATTAGCACGGTACAATCGCCAAGTAATCCTAGTTCTTTCATTATCTTGGCGCCGTAGACCATGGAAGCCATTCCGCCCTTCTGGTCGCTTGCGCCCCTGCCGCCTATGACTTTTTCGTCCTCGTAACCTTTGTAGGGATCGAACTTCCAAAGCGATGGGTCTCCTATATCCACGGTATCTATGTGAGCATCCATGGCAATCAACTTAGAACCATTTCCCACGTACCCGAGGACGTTTCCCATGGGGTCTATCTCCACTTTGTCGAAGCCCACATACTCCATCTCCTGGGCAATCCTTTTTATCACCGCCTCCTCGCCCGAGCTTTGGCTTGGAAGGGCAATGATATCCCTTAAAAACTTGCTTATGCTGGCCCTATATCCCTCGGCCTTAGATAAGATTTCCTTGCTGAGTTCCACGTCGATCCCCCCTAACACGCCTGCTCAATCTGCTATTCCAAACCCTTTAAAAGTCCCGTTCTCTCGTTGAATTTTCTTATCAGCTCGTCTATCTTGGGAGCCATATTGTGTATGCTACCCCAGTAGTTGTCGTAATCGAACCATTGGGCGTTGAGCTCGTCGGCCGATTTGCCCTGCTGCTCGACCCAGGTGTAGTACTTGAGGTTGTGAATGCGGAATCTGTCGTAATAGGAAAGTTCGAGCATCCAATCGGAAGTCTGAGACAACATATGAACGTGGTGATCCTTTTCCGCCATGCGCTCGTCGTAAGCCCCTTCACGGTCGTTCATCTCCTGGACCCTCGAGCGGTACATGTCGGCAGAATCCGTAAAGACAGTGAATACCATGTCATGTTCCGTCAAACCGTAGTACTTTGCCATCTTCACGGCACCTATTACGTTGGCTATTCCCGAGATCCCCAGGAGGGATAGGTTATCCGCGACTTCCCTGGGAACGCCTATGGAATTAAGGTACCTTTTCCCTGCCTCTTCATTGAAAAGCCTAAGCAGGCGCAGGCAGGATTCATCGTTGATGTCGATGACCATATCGGTATTTTTAACGTTATGGATCCAGGGAACGTGCTTGTCGCCGATGCCTTCGATCCTGTGGTCGCCAAAGCCGTTATAAAGGAGCGTCGGGCACTGCATTGCCTCACCAACGGCGATCTTACTATCAGGATAAAGGGTCTTCATGTAGTCGCCGCAACCAAGTGTCCCGGCCGAACCGGATGTGAGTACGACACCAAAGTACCTTTCACCGGAAGTGGCCAGTTCATTAACCACTTCTTCCATGGCATGTCCTGTGACCTCGTAATGCCACAGGTGATTTCCAAACTCCTCGAACTGGTTAAATACGACTACGTCCTCCCTGGTGCGCTTTAATTCCCAGGTCTTGTCGAAGATCTCCTTGACGTTGCTTTCTCCTCCGGGCGTTGTTATGATCTCGCCTGCGACGCTTTTAAGCCATTCAAACCTTTCCCTGCTCATGCCCTCGGGAAGTATGGCTATGGAGTCGCACCCCAGAAGCTGGGCATTGTAGGCTCCACCCCTGCAGTAATTTCCGGTAGATGGCCAGACTGCCTTTTGGGAGGTCGGGTCAAACTGTCCGGTGACCAGACGCGGAACGAGGCAACCGTAAGTTGCGCCTACTTTGTGTGCCCCCGTGGGAAACCACTTGCCGACCAAGGCCACTATCTTGGCCTTTACTCCGGTTATCTCAGGCGGCATCACGAAGTAGTTGACCTTGCCAAATGTCCCGCCCTTTTCCTTAGGCTCGTTCTTCCAGGTTATGCGAAAAAGGTTAAGGGAATTTACATCCCAAAGGCCTACACCCTTAAGCTTTTCCTTAATAGCTTGGGGAATCTTGGTCGGGTCTTTCATCTGTTCAAATGTCGGAAGGATGATGCCCCTCTCTTTCGCCCTTTCGACTGCCTTTTTCAGTATCTCTTCGTTGACGGTAAGGTCTATCAACTTTGCTCTCTCCTTTTCGTTTATATTTATTTAATTAATTTTTAAATCATAGATCCAAGAACTCGGTTTACTGCCTCAAGCGTGGGCTCGACTAAGAAAGGATTGCCTGCAGCCTTTTTTGCGCTTTCTGAGTCCTTCAGGCCGTTTCCGGTAACGATGACAGCAACTCGCTCATGGCTGTCCAGTTTGCCTGTTTGGGCGTACTTGAGCAATCCTGCAAAGCCCGTCACGCCTGCAGGTTCGCCGAATACCCCACTGGTGCGTGCCAACAACCTCATGGCCTCAAGTATCTCGTCGTCCGACACGGCGACCATATCGCCACCGGAGTTTCTGACGGCCCTAAGCGCCTTGGCCCAGTTTCGCGGTTCGCCCACGGCTATGCTGTCGGCCAACGTGTTGGTAGGTTTTCTTTCGATGACGTCTTTGCCCTCTTTAAAGGCCTTGTATATGGGACAAGCGCCTTCTGCCTGAACCCCTATCAGCTGCGGGATTTGGCTTATCAATCCGATTTGTTTTAGGTCGTAAAAGGCCTTGTAAAAGCTGCTTATTATGCAGCCGTCGCCTACCGAGACGAACACCTTGTCGGGCAGGTCGAAGGACAGCTCCTCGGCCAGCTCAAGCCCGCAGGTCTTTTTGCCCTCCACCAGATAGGGATTGATGGCGCTGTTTCTGTTGTACCAGCCGTAAGCATCTATGGCCTTCACGGCGAGCTTAAAGGCATCCTCGTAGGTGCCCTTTACCAAAAAGACCTTGGCCCCGTAGATCAAAAGCTGCGTTACCTTGTTTACCGGGGCCTTCTCGGGCACGAATATGTAGCAGTCAAGCCCTGCGACGGCAGCGCATCCTGCCAGAGAGCTTGCGGCGTTACCCGTAGAGGCGCACGCTATGGATGTAGCGCCCTTCTCTTTGGCCTTGGCCACGCCTATAAAGCTTGCCCTGTCCTTAAAGGAAGCAGTTGGGTTTCTTCCGTCGTCTTTTATCAGGACCTGTTTAACCCCCAGCTTTTTTGCCCAATAGGTGCTTTCATAAAGCGGTGAGCAACCGACCTTCAGGTTTGGGAAAAAGGCCGGGTCGCTTAGAGGAAGAAGCTCTATGTATCGGGAGATGCTTCTTTCTTTATTTTTAGCTAAAGCCTCGGGCGTAAATTTCTGCCTCACATCATCGTAATCGTAGAGTACGTCCAGGGTACCATCGGGCCCGCAATCGGGGCATGTAAAGACATCGCTTTTTGGGTCAAATTCTCTTCCGCAAAGCACGCATCGTAATTTTTTTACCTTAGCCACTTGAATACCTCCCCTTCCGGTCAGTGCGGCCGTTTATTTTTGGTGTTTTTGCGTTTATGCCAAAAAAGAGGCGGCTATGGCCATATATCCCTGCGTCGCCTTTATGAGCTGATCTATGTTTACATGCTCATCTTTCGTATGTGCCAAGTCCTCCTTGGAGGGCCCAAAGCTTATGGTCGGGATATTTTTGATCCCGCCGTAATAACAGCCGTTGGTCCCAAAGCCCGACTCGGATAAAGATGGTTCCATTCCGATCGCCCGCAAGCCCGATAAAGCCTTTTCGACAAGCTCTTCCCCTTCCTCGAAAAACCAGCCGGGAGCGAAGTGTTTGACCTTCAGACGTTTCCCCGTGAAACAGGACACATAGTCTTCGGCCAATCTCACGTCTCCCTGCAGTTCAGGGTCTATGTCCCTGGCAAGGGCAATCAAGCGCGCTATCTCTTCAACGACCTGACCTTCGGATTCGCCGACCAAAAGCCTCCTGTCAAAGGTGGCCACGCATCTGTCGGGCAGGATGCTCGTCCCCAAAGAGGGCGATGTCTCAAGGTCCGTCAAAACCAATATTCCGTCTCCCAAAAGGTAATGGCGAGGCGGTAAGAAGTGCTGTTTTATGAAGGAAAGGAGAAATACCATCTTGTCGGCGGCATTTATTCCCGAAAGGGGAAAAGAAGTGTGGGCAATTTTACCGTGAACTTCAATGACGACCTCGGCCCTTCCGCGCTGGCCCCTCTTTATGTTTAAGTTCGAGGCCTCTCCGATGACAACGCCGTCGGGCTTGAAGAACTCATATACCTTTGAGGAAGCAACCCCTTCGGCCACCTCCTGGTTTACGACACATGCTATGGCCAGTTCCCCGCAAAGCAGATCGGAGCACTTTTTAAGTTCACTTCCGGCGATTATCATCGCAGCTAAGCTTCCCTTTGCATCGACCGTGCCCCTACCATAGATGTTTCCCTCGCTTACGATGCCCCCATAAGGGTAAAAGGACCATTCGATGAAATCTCTCGCATCTACGTGATCCATCTGGGCCTCAAAAAGCAATCGCTTTCCGCTTCCGCCAAATATCTGCCTTGCTATGACGTTTCCCATCTCGTCCATGACCACTTCGTCGTAACCGAGGGTCTCAAGCAGATTGAATAAGTAGTAAGCGATTTTTTCCTCCCTGCCCGAAATGCTAGGGATGCTTACAAGCTTCGAACACAGCTCAACGACTGCTCCAGGCGAAAGTTGTTGCACGACATCCCAAAACGTTTCTCGCATCAGCACGGCATCCTCACCACTACGATGATCGTTTATTGATTTTTATTATATCTTAATTTGTTTAAGTAACAATTAATATTTATTTCTGATATACTTTAGGCATAGCTTATAAATTGAACCGATGGAGGTATGGTTACATGACCCTGCAGCAACTTCGAACATTCCTCGCCGTCTGTGACGAGATGTCCATAACGAGTGCCGCCTCTAAGCTTTTTATAACCCAATCCGCCGTGAGCCAGCAGATAAAGGCGCTTGAGGAGGAATTTGAGGTGAAGTTCTTCCAAAAGAGAGGAAGAAGGCTTTATATAACCGCCGATGGAAAGGTGTTTTACCAGATAGCCAAGGAGATCATGGAAAAGGCTGACTCCATAATAGATAAGCTTAAGGCCACGAAAAGCTTAGAGGTAGGAAGCCTCAAACTGGCAAGCACCCATCACTTGGCCCAGTATCTGCTCATGAAGCCGCTTATGGAGTTCCATAATAAATACCCCAAGATCGACCTGATGCTTCAAACTCTCGATGCAAACGAGATAAAACACTTTATCGAGACAAAGGCCGCCGACATCGGCTTTGTCCCTGACGGCACGTCGATGCTCTCTCCGCTTCTTAAGATCTCCAAGATATACGAGGACCGCATGGCACTAATAGCCTGGCGGGAACATCCGTGGAGGGCAAAAGATAGGATAGAGCCGGCGGAGCTTGGGGGAACGCCCTTTGTATTTGCCGCCACTCCGTCCAGCATCAACGAGATAGCCGTCGCCTTCCTCAAAAGACACCATATCAACATAGAAACCATTATTGACGTCGGTAACATTGACCTGCTCAAAGAAGCGGTGAGGCATCGTATGGGCCTGGCGCTCACGAGCAGGTTGGCTGTCGAGGAGGAATTAAGTCGAGGCGATCTGATAGAACTTCCCCTTGCAGGCGTTCATGAACTGAGCTTTAATTTTTTGATGTTGACACATAGATATGAGGAGCCAAGTTACGCTTCCTGGGCCTTCCAAAAAATCTTAAAAAGCCACTTAACAAAATCTGGCCTTGAAGTAACGTTAAAACAATAAACATTGGGAGGAATGAACATGGATAGACCGCTAGTCGGCATCGTGATGGGATCAAACTCCGACCTGGATAAGCTAAAGGGGGCCTTTGATATCTTAAATGAATTAGAGGTTCCCTTTGAGGTCACCGTGGCTTCTGCACATCGAACCCCCGATGACGCTGCAAATTACGCAAAGAACGCAAGGGACCGCGGCATCAAGGTTATCATCGCTGCTGCCGGTTTGTCTGCCGCTTTACCGGGGGTTTTGGCTGCCCATACCACTCTCCCGGTCATAGGACTTCCATTGGAGGCAGGGCCATTGAAGGGCGTGGATGCCCTGTTGTCCATCGCTCAGATGCCTCCTGGAGTTCCGGTTGCGGCAGTGGGCATAGGCGGAGCGATTAACGCCGCCTTGCTTGCCATAGAGATGCTTTGTCTGTACGACCGGTCGTTTGAGGATAAGATCCGCGAATATCGGGACAAATCCTCAGAAAAAGTGCTCAAGGCCAGAAAAGATTTGGGCGACCTGCCAACGGCACCAATTGAGGCCTTCTCCTAAATTTAACGCGCGATAAATCAAAAGCCCTGTGCTTTAAGACACAGGGCTTTTGCTGGTTTAATTGCTTTAACACCAAGGGTTGCTCAGTTCCGGATAAAGGGGAAAGCGGTGAGCAAGCTCCTTGACCTCGCGGCGCACTTTTTCTTTTTCGCTTTCGCTGTCGGGATGAGACAACGTCCTGTCTATCAGGTCAGCGACAAGGTCCATCTCCTTTTCCTTCATTCCCCGCGTGGTCAGGGCGGGCGTTCCTATGCGAACGCCGCTTGTCACCATGGGCTTTTCTGGGTCGAAGGGTATCATGTTCTTGTTTACGGTAATCCCGACGCTCTCTAGGACCTTTTCGGCTTCCTTACCCGTGATCTTCTTGCTCCTAAGGTCTACCAGCATCATGTGGTTATCCGTGCCTCCTGACACGAGCCTAAATCCCCTGTCGCTAAGACCTTTAGCCAAAGCCTTTGCATTGGCGACAACCTGCTTGGCATACTCCTTGAATTCAGGCTGCATGGCAAGGTGGAAACATACCGCCTTGGCCGCTATCACGTGCATGAAAGGGCCTCCCTGGATACCGGGGAAGACCGTCCGATCCAGCTGTGTGCCGTATTTTTCCTTGCACAGGATCAAGGCACCTCTAGGCCCGCGCAAGGTCTTATGCGTCGTGGTCGTCACGAAGTCTGCGTATGGAACCGGGCTTGGATGCGCTCCGCCTGCAACTAACCCTGCAATGTGAGCCATATCGACCATCAAGATGGCTCCCACTTCTTGGGCTATGTCGCTGAAACGCTTAAAGTCTATGAAACGCGGGTAGGCGCTCGCACCTGCCACTATTACCTTGGGCTTATGCTCTTTGGCCAAGGCCTCAACGGCATCGTAGTCGATCGTCTCCGTATCCGGTTTGACTCCGTAAGGTACGACCTTATACCACCTGCCCGTGAAGTTCAGGGGATGTCCGTGCGAAAGATGACCACCCTGGTCAAGATTCATTGCAAGAAGCGTATCTCCCGGCTCCATCACGGAAAAATAAACGGCCATGTTGGCCTGGGTGCCTGAGTGAGGCTGAACGTTTGCATGCTCTGCCCCAAAAAGCTCGCACGCCCGCTTTATGGCCAGTTCTTCGATGTTTTCGACATATTCGCACCCGCCATAGTATTTCTTGTGAGGATATCCTTCTGCGTATTTATTGGTAAGTACCGAACCTTGGGCTTGAAGGACCGCTAGCGAAACGAAGTTTTCCGAGGCTATGAGTTCCAAACCGTCGCGCTGTCTGGCCAACTCTCCTTCCATCATCCCGAAAACTTGGGGATCCGCTTGAGTAAGCGATGAGATTAAGCTCTTTTCGATCATTTTTCTCCCCCTTAACGACGCTTTTTGTGATGCTGTCCCGCAATGACAGCAATGTACACTTTACATATTATTTTAGAGCTTCATCTTTTAAGAAGCAATTCATAATACCTTCTGTTATATGATAGTAAAAGCTAATGTAAAAGTTATTCAATGGAAAGGCTCTCATCTCGACATGCCCTTCTTACAATGCTATTGTGAAATAAATATGCCGATATGACCAAGGAGGCGCTGATATGACCCGCGAGGAAATAGCAAGATATATCGACCACACAAATTTAAATCCGAAGGCCTCAAGCCTTGACATAGAACATTTATGCAAAGAGGCGTTGCAATATGGTTTTGCAGCTGTATGCGTAAATCCCTGCAGAGTAAGACAGGCCGCGGAGCTTCTTGAGGGAAGGGGCGTAAATGTCGCTTCGGTAATCGGTTTTCCCTTTGGGGCGACCCTTTCCGAAATTAAGGCCCTCGAAACTGAACACGTCATAAGAGACGGGGCAAACGAGATCGACATGGTAATTAACATTGGGGCACTAAAGGACGGCAATTGCGAGTTTGTTTTAAAGGATATATCAGCTGTGGCGAAAGCTGGCAGCGGTGCGATCGTCAAGGTGATATTGGAATGCTGTTATCTAACGAATGACGAAAAAGTATTAGCCTGCCGTCTCTCAGCCGAGGCGGGTGCCGATTTCGTCAAGACGTCGACCGGTTTTGGAAGTGGCGGGGCTACAATTGAAGATGTAATGCTGCTTCGAAGAAGCGTACCTGTCCATATGGGAGTGAAGGCCGCGGGAGGCATCCGTGATTTTAAGACCGCTTATGCATTCATAGAGGCTGGGGCGTCCAGGATAGGCACAAGCAGCGGCCCTCAAATAGTATCTTCCTGCAGTTTGGCCTAACCCTCGGCGTGCCGACACAGCACATATCAAAGCTGGCCTTTAAGTCACGCAAACATCGTGACTGTCGCGGCCAGCTCCGTAGCGCTCAAATGCAATCTCAATCTTTTCTGATGTATACCGGCTCTACCTTGGGGTTTGCCTCGAGCTGGCGTTCATAATCTTTAAACATCTTTACAACCAGGCCGGACAGACAAAGGATGCCCACTAAGTTGAGCAGGGCCATCAATCCGTTGAAGAAGTCCGCAAGTTCCCACACGAAAGGTACCGAACTTACGGCTCCAAATATAACCATCCCAAGCACGCCAATTCTGTAGATATAAAGCATTACCCTTCCTTCCGAACCGGGGAAGAGATACATTAGGTTGCTTTCTCCGTAGTAATAGTTGCCCAATATCGATGTCCATGCAAAAAACGTCAAAGCTATGCTCAAAAAATAGGCCCCCCAGGAGCCAACGATATCAATTAGTGAAGCTTGAGTCAGTTCCACTCCTGTCAGGCCGCTGCCAAGCTGGTTTGATAGCAATATGAAAAGCGCCGTAGCAGAGCAAATCACTATGGTATCCACGAACACTGCGAACATGGCCGTAAACCCCTGCCGAACAGGGTGTTTTACTTCGGCTGTGGCATGGGCGTTCGGCGTAGACCCCATGCCGGCCTCATTGGAAAAAAGCCCCCTTGCCACTCCATATCTCAATGCCTCAGACACCGTGTGACCCATTATGCCGCCCGCGACTTGTCTGACGCCAAAGGCACTCTTAAAGATCAAGGTGATGATATCCGGAACGTGATGAATGTTTAAAATCAAAGTCACAAGAGCGATGCTTATGTACATGATAGCCATAAAAGGCACGACTACCTCAGCCACGCGGGCAATTCTTCTAAGTCCTCCGAAGATGACTACGGCCGTAACGGCTGCAACGCCTATGCCAAGATAAAGCTCTATATTTTTGGCCGAAGAGTCCCTAAAAAACGCCCCTCTGATGCCTGCAACTATCGAGTTGCACTGAACTGCGTTGAACACCAATGGCATGGCCAGTATGATGCTTATCGCAAAAAGGATGCCCATCCACCTCTGGCCAAGCCCTCTTTCAAGATAGTAAGCAGGCCCACCGCGATAAGTCCCGTCCTCGTTTTTTACCCTAAAAAGCTGGGCCAAAACGGCCTCGGCCGAAATAGTCGCCATGCCGACCAGCGCTGTCATCCACATCCAAAAGACAGCACCCGGGCCACCAGAAACAAGTGCTGTAGCTACACCTGCTATGTTTCCCGTTCCCACCTGTGCAGCCAGGCCGGTACACAGGGCCTGAAACGACGAAATTCCCTTTTCCTCGGCCTTCCTGCTTCCCAACAGGATCTTAAACATATGTCCGAAACGCCGAAATTGCGGGAAGCCAAGGCGAACGGTGTAAAAGATCCCAGTCCCAAGCAACAACCAGATCATCAGGTTACCCCACAGGATGCCATTTGCAGCTCTTACAAGTTGGATCAACAAGACCAACACCTCCGAACGACTAAATGAAGATAACGCAGACACAGTTTTTTATTTTAGCCGCTACAAGCATTTGGGCAACCTTTCGCGGGCCAAAAAATGCTTTGACGTGCGTTTGTCGAACTTCCCGCTTTTGGGCATACTCCGACCTACATATCAACATAATTTGATATACTTTAAACATGGGCGATTACTCATCGTTTTTGAAAAGCTTGAGCCACAAAAATATTCTCGGGATTAACCCGCCGGTCTTCGACTTTGCCTTCTTCGATCTCTGGGCAAAGCCCTTAGGTCTACTTTATATACTGGATTACTTGAGGGACTTGGGAAACGATGTCAGCCTCATAGATTGCATATACGAGGGACGCAGCAAGCCTAAAACCTTCGGACGCCATAAGACCCAAAGGGCAAGGGTCGAAAAGCCCGATGCTTACCGGGACATCCCGCGCAGGTTTTATCATTTTGGCATGACGAAGGAAGCTTTCGAGGAGAGGCTTTCCCAAGTAAAAAGGCCCGACGTAATTTTAGTCACCTCGGGCATGACGTACTGGTACCTGGGAGTAAAATGGTGTATCGACATAATAAAAAGGCATTTTCCCGATATCCCATTGCTACTTGGAGGCATATATGCTCAACTTTGCCCCGATCACGCCCAGATCCTGGGCGTCGACGGTGTTCAAACCTGTCAGCTTAACCTGCCCTTGCGTCGGCCCGCCCTGGACCTCTACGACAATCCGGAATATGGCGTCACGGTCACATCGATAGGCTGTCCTTTGCACTGCAGGTACTGCGCTTCCGGGAAGCTATGGCCACAATACATCAGGCGTCCGACAGAAGAGGTAATCGCCGAGATATCCTTTCAGGCCAGCATCCCGACCGTCAAAGATATGGCCCTCTACGATGATGCTCTTTTGATGGACAAAGAAAGGCATTTTTACCCCTTGTGCGAGAGGTTAAAAGACGGGTTTAGCGATTTACGCTTTCATACCCCTAACGGCCTTCACGTGAGGGAAATCGACGAACTTTGCGCCCGCTATCTTTTCAAGGTGGGTTTTAAGACGATACGGTTGAGCTTCGAAGGCACAGACCCGGCCGTTCAAAGGGCAAGCTCCGACAAGGTCTGCAACCTGCAATATGTCCAGGCCGTAAAAAACCTGCTGAAGGCGGGTTACTCCTTAAACGACATAGAGACGTACATACTGGTTGGGCTGCCAGGTCAAAGCTATGAAAGCGTAAGAGAGGCTATTTTATTTGTAAAGTCCTTGGGCGCAACCGCCAAGCTGGCTGAGTACTCCCCAATTCCGGGAACGCCAATGTTTGATGAATGTGCCAAAAGCTTTCCCCAGCTCAGGACAGAACCTTTGTATCAAAATAACACCGCTTACTGCGGGTACATGACGCCTGATATCACGCAAGATCAGCTTCAGGAGCTTAAAGACCTCGCAAATGGCAGATAAAAGCGGGGCGACGTCAGAAAATACTTAGACGCCACCCCGCTTTTATCTTTAACCTTTCTGGCTCGAACCTACGGCCTCCTTGTCAACGTTAGCACCGCATGTACATTCGCCTTTCTTGGATCCGTGCACCTGCTTCCATGTTACTATGGGAAGCCCCCAAATGTTTATGAAGCCGACCGCCGAAGAATGGTCGAAGGAATCTCCGGCAGAGTACGTAGCAAGGTCGTTTACATAAAGGGAATTGGGGGACTTAAGGCCTACTACTACGCTTTGACCTTTATACAACCTCACCCTCACGACGCCGTTTACCACCTTTTGGGCATCGTTGAAGAAGGCATCTAACGCTTCCCTCAGGGGCGAAAACCAGTAGCCCACGTAGGCAAGCTCTGCATATTTCAGTTCAAGGTCTGCTTTGACGGCTAGTAAATCCTTGGCCAACGTCATCTTCTCCAATGCCTTTTTAGCCTGAAGCAACACGACCGGCGCCGGGCATTCGTATACTTCCCTGCTCTTAAATCCGACAAGCCTGTCTTCGATCATGTCTATTCGCCCGACACCATATTTGCCGGCGATGTCGTTTAACTTGGCGATCAAGGTGACGCCGTCCATCTCCTCGCCGTCCAGAGCAACGGGCAACCCTTCCTTGAAGGTTATCTCGATATATTTTACGTCCTCAGGCGCCTTCCAGGGATCAACGGTAAGCGTAAAGGCATCGGACGGTGGTTCTGTCCAGGGATCCTCAAGAGGACCGCATTCGATGGCCCTGCCCCACAGATTATCGTCGATGCTGTAGGGGCTTTTCTTCGTGACCGGAATGGGGATCCCGTGCTCTTTGGCGTAATCTATCTCGTCATCCCGGGAGAAGTGCCAATCCCTTACCGGTGCCAAAACCTTCAAATCCGGCTTTAATGCCCTGGTGCAAACTTCTATGCGAACCTGGTCTTGGCCTTTGCCGGTACATCCGTGAGCAACTGCAACAGCTCCCTCGATCTCAGCGATTTTTGCCAAATACTTGGATATCAGAGGCCTCGAAAGCGCTGACGTCAAGGGATACGTTCCCTGATACATGGCATTTGCCTTCAGTGCAGGCCAAACGAAGTCATGTACGAATTCTTCCTTCAGATCCATGACGTAAGCATTGCAGGCCCCTATGAGAAGCGCCCTTTCCTTGCAGGCCTCCAGATCCACGGTCTGACCCACATCGGCAGTGAACGTCACGACGTCGTACCCCTGATCCATGAGCCACTTTATGGCAACGGAAGTATCGAGCCCTCCACTGTAAGCTAAAACTACCTTTCCCTTATACATCACAATTCCTCCTTCTTTGAATTATGTTCATAAAATAAAAAGGCCCGTCCCACTTAAGGGACGAGCCTTTAATTGCCCGCGGTACCACCCTTTTTGGCTAGGACCTCTTTGGTCCTGCCCTCTTGCCGGCCCTTTGTCGGAGGCCACCCGAGTTCCTACTTGGTCTTAACCTTTCTTCGGAACTGGCTCGGGAGCTCTCTTCGGTCCGGCTACTTTCGAGGAACGCTCTCAGCTACTGCATCCCCTCTCTGTCGACGAGCACAGACTTACTTTCCCCCTCATCGCCCTATTATGGGACAACTGAGCGGAACAAGGTCTTATACGTCTAGCTCGTCTTATTCGAAGAGATGTCAACATCAACATTCCACGCTCCTCAATGAACTTGAGGTTAGTTAACCAAATATTATAAAATTTGTCAATAGCCCTTTGGCCAAATTTACAGAGATTTTATCAACCCCTCTTTCATGAGAAGTTTCGTCATCTCCTGGGCAAGCCTTATCCTTTCTTCCGCCATCTTGACCAGATCCTCTCTGGAAGCGGTGAGTTTTGCCACGCCCTGTTCGATTGCCTTGACACCCACCGACGCAGCGACCTCGGGGTATACCCATGTCTGATCCATGGTAGGAATCAGGTAATCCTCGTTCAAGCCTATCTTTTCGGCGCACTCTGACAACGTCTTTGCCGCAGCTATGCACATTTCATCAGTTATGACCGATGCCCTGACGTCAAGGGTGCCTCTAAAAACCGCAGGGAAGATCAAGGAATTATTTATCTGGTTTGGAAAATCGGACCTTCCTGTGGCAACTATCCTGGCACCGGCTTTTTTGGCCTCCCAGGGCCATATCTCGGGAATGGGGTTGGCGCAGGCAAAAAGCATTGCGTCCTTGGCCATCCTGGCGACCCATTCCTTTTTTACCACGTCGGGGCCTGGTTTGGTGTAACAAAACACCACATCAGCATCCTCAAAGATTTTCTCCGGTCCTCCGCTGACGTTATCGGGATTGGTAATTTGGGCAAGGTGCCGCTTTATGTCGTATTTTACGTCGTCAAGGTCGCTTCTTTCCGAGTGCAGCACTCCCTTGCTGTCTGCAATAAGTATGTTTTTGGGATTGACCCCTGCGCTTATTAGGATCCTTACCGTAGCGACGTTAGCGGCCCCGCAGCCAAAAAAGCCGACCTTTATATCTTCGATCTTCTTGCCGGTTATTTTAAGGCCGCTGTAAAGGCCTGCCAGGTTAACGGCAGCCGTTCCCTGCTGGTCGTCGTGCCATACCGGGACCTTGCAGTCCTTGCGAAGCTCGTCGAGAATATAAAAGCACTTCGGTTGGGCTATGTCTTCCAGGTTGA
>ERZ795062.1043-NODE-1043-length-20700-cov-39.827513_pt1 | contig 20700 bp, 19 predicted proteins | sample MGYA00375146_ERZ795062 | MGnify/ENA primary metagenome ERZ795062 (study PRJEB30191, sample SAMN05720281) | activated sludge metagenome | isolation source: Anaerobic digester | place: USA | collected 2015-07-16 ... | reverse complement strand
ATCCGGGTGGGCTGGCGCTGCGGTTCGCGCGGGTCAAGGGCTATCGGGAGGACAAAGCGGTGGCCGATGCCGACACCATCGAGGCGTTGCGCGCGCTCCTGCGCTGAGCGAGAGGGCCAGAGCCGCGTGGAGGCACGCGACGCATCTCAGGTGTGGCTGAGCGGGCTCGACTCGCCGATGATCAACTCGGGCGCCAACCGGATGTCCTGGATCTCGGCCATCTCGAGCGATGAGGCCAGTTCGAGCACGGTGCGCCCCATCTCTTCGACGGGCTGGCGGATGGTCGTCAGCGTCGGATGGGCGAGCCGCGCGACGCCCACGCCGTCGAAGCCGATGACCCGGAAGTCCTCGGGCACCTTGAAACCGAGCACGTGCAACCGGGAGATGACGCCCAAGGCGATGATGTCCGCGGCCGCAACGATCGTCCCCCGACGATGCCCGTCGGCGATGATCCGGTCGACCGCCTCCTGCCCCCACTCGATGCCGAACTCGCCGAGGTAGACGGGTCGGTCGCCGAAGTCCTTGGTGAAGTGTTGGTAGCGCTCATGCCCCGAGGACGAGCGAGCCTGCGCGCCGACGTAGAGGACCGGTTGCTCGTTCTGGTCGACGTTCTCGCGCACATGCCGACTCACCAACTGCATCCCGATGGCGTTGTCACAGCCCACGGAGGTGACGTCGGCGTCGACGACCTGACGGTCGAGCTGGATCGTCAGGGTCGACTGGGCAGCCCGCCGGACCGTCTCGGCGCTGCCGAGCTCGTTGCAGGGGATGATCACGACCGCGTCGACCTGGCGCCCGAGGAAAGACTCCACACCCCGGCGTTCGACCCGCAGATCGTCGCCCGCGCTGAAGACCAGCACATCGGTCGCGGACCCCTCGAAGGCCGTGGACAGGTGCTGGGCGAGGGAGGAGAAGAAGGGATTGTCCAGGTCGGGGACGAGCAGGCCGACGGTCGCAGTGCGTCCCTTGCGCAACGCTCGCCCGACGAGATTGGCCTGGTAACCGAGGGCGGTGGCTGCGCTGAGGACGACCTCACGGATCTCCGGCGCCACCGGCCGAGAATCGCTGAGGACCCGGGAGACGGTCGCCCTCGACACTCCGGCCCGAGCGGCGACGTCGGTGATCGTCACCCGTCGCGGAGGGACGCGCGGCGGCTGGGTCGTCGTGCTCACGAGCCCCCTCCTGGCGTCGTTACCCAAACGTGATGGTTGATTCGGCCTTGACGGATGTACCTTACTCCCATCTTGGAAATCGATTTCCGAGCCTCAACCAGGAGGAAACACATGGCAAGGATGTCTCGCCGACCCGGCCGGGTCCTGCTCGGCATGGCGACGATCGCGGCGCTTGCCGCGACCTCGGCCTGCAGCACGGGGAACCAGCCGACCACGTCGGCCAGCGGCACCACGAGCGCGGCGACCAGCAAGTGCGTCATCGGCATGACGCAGATCAACCAGACGGCGGCGTTCTTCACCCAGATGAACGAAGGCGCCCAGCAGGGGGCCAAGGATGCTGGCTGCACGCTGACCATCGCCAACGCCAACAACGACTCGTCGAAGCAGAACAGCGACATCGAGAACTTCGTCACGCAGGGGGTCACCGGCATCATCGTGGTCGCGATCGATGTCAACGGGGTGCTGCCGGCCATCAAGGCGGCGCGCGACAAGGGCATCAAGGTCGTCGCCATCGACGCGAAGCTCAAGGACGGCGCAGTCGAAACGTTCGTCGGGGTCGACAACGAGAAGGCCGGCGCGGAGGCCGCCAAGTGGCTGGTCGACAAGGGCCTGGTCAGCGGGAAGAAGTACGGCGTCGTCGACGCGAAGAACTCCTTCATCCAGAACCAGCGTGAGGACAGCTTCCGCAAGGCCGTCGATGCGGCTGGCGCCGTCTACACCCAGAGCGTCAGTGGCGACAACGTGCAGGAGAAGGCCGCGACCGCGGCTCAGAACCTCGTCACCGCGCAGCCGGGCCTCGACTTCATCTACACGACCGGTGAGCCGGCCACCGTGGGTGCGGTCAGCGCCATCCCTGCCTCCGGCACGACGAAGATCGTCGGCTGGGACCTGACCCGCGAGGTGATCGCCGGCCTCGACAGCGGTGCCGTCACCGCCGTGGTCCAGCAGGACCCGAAGGCCGAGGGTGTCCAGGCCGTCAAGGAGCTGAAGTCGCTGCTCGGTGGCGCTGCCGCCAAGGGCTTCATCGACGTCCCGATCACCATCGTGACCAAGGACAACGTGGCGCCTTTCCGCGCCATCTTCCCGTGACCGTCAGCTCTCACCTCTAGACCGATCCGGTTGATGGAAAGGACGACGCCCTGATGACAGCGATCACCACCAGCTCGCCCACGACGGCTGAACACTCCCAGCCTCGTGTGGAGATGCGCGGCATACGCAAGTCCTATGGTGCCCTCGACGTGCTGAGGGGCGTCGACCTTTCCATCGCCCGCGGCGAGGTCATCGGCCTCGTCGGGGATAACGGTGCCGGCAAGTCGACCCTGATGAAGATGCTCGCCGGGGCCGAGACCCCCGACCGCGGCGAGATCCTCGTCGACGGGGAGCCGCTCACCGGAACCGGCCCTCGTGAGGCGCGCGCCCACGGCATCGAGATGGTCTATCAGGACCTCGCCCTGTGCAACCACCTCGATGTCACGGCCAACCTCTTCCTCGGCCGGGAGAAGTACCACCCGGTCACCCGGCGGCTGGACACCGATCGGATGCATGCTGAGGCCACCGACGAGCTCAGCAAACTGCACATCCGGATCACCAACACCCGCCAAGAGGTCGGCAACATGTCCGGCGGGCAGCGGCAGGCGATCGCCATCGCCCGGGCGGTGACCTTCGACCCCAAGGTTCTCGTGCTGGACGAACCGACAGCGGCGCTCGCGGCGAAGGAGGTCGAGATGGTCCTGGCCCTCATCAAGGACGTCTCGAGCCGCGGCGTTTCCGTCGTCCTCATCACTCACCGACTGCAGGACCTTTTCGAGGTCGCCGACCGGTTCGTCGTCCTCTACGAAGGCAGGATCCACCGGGATCTTGTCCCCGCCGACACCGATCTGGGCGGGCTCGTCGCCGCCATGATGGGGAAGTGAGACCGCAGTGACTGCGATCCCCAAGTCCACACGTTTCACCCGCGGTGCCCGAGCCGAATTCATCGGCGCACACTTCGGCGTCCTGTCCATCTCGGTCGTCTTCGCGGTGCTGTTCATCTTCTTCAGCGTGCAAGCCGATGCCTTCCTCACGTCCGAGAACCTCGTCAACATCGCCCGGCAGATCGCGCCCACCGTCGTCGTGGCCATGGGGATGACCTTTGTCATCACGACCGGCGCGATCGACCTGTCGGTCGGATCGATCGTCGGGTTGACCGCTGCCTCGCTGGCGCTCCTGGCCAAGACGGGGAACCCGCTCGTGGCCCTGGTGCTCACCCTCGCCATCGGCGCAGCGATCGGCGCGATCAACGGTGCGCTCACGGCATACGGAGGGCTGCAGTCCTTCATCGTCACGTTGGCGGCGCTGACCGCGGTCCGTGGGGTGGCGCTACTGATCACCCAGGGCTACAGCACTCCCATCGAGTCGAACTTCCTCCTGCCGCTCGGCAGTGGCAAGTTGCTCGGGATCTACACCCCGACCTGGATGGCTGTCGCGATCATCATCATCTCCTGGTACGTCTTCACGAGGACCCGGTTCGGGCGCTACGTCGTGGCCGTCGGGTCGAATGCTGAGTCGCTGCGGCGCTCGGGTGTGGACATCCGCCGGATCCAGATGGCGGTGCTGGTCATCACCGGGGTGCTCGCCGCGGGCGCCGGCATCATCGTCGCGACCCGACTGGCCAGCGGGTCGTCCAACTCGGGCACGGCCTTCGAACTCGAGGTCATCACGGCCGTCGTGCTCGGCGGCACCAGCCTCATGGGTGGCCGCGGCTCCATCGCCGGATCGGCCATCGGCGCGATCACCCTGGGCATCATCAGCAACGGCCTGGTGCTCCTGCGGGTCGACGTCTATTGGGTGCCGATCGTGCAGGGCGTCATCCTCATCGTCGCCATCTTCTTGAACAGCAAGCTGTTCGCTCGCCTGGTCCGGTCCAAGACATGACCAGCGTCATGACCGTGACCGGGCCGGTCGACTCCGCCGACCTCGGAACGACCCTGACCCACGAGCACATCTTCAACGACGTGACGTCGTGGTGGCACGAGACCGCCAGCACGGGGTGGTCGGCTGAGGATTTCGCCTCGCGGCCGGTGACGATGGACCTGTTGTGGGACCTGCGGCACGACCCGTTCGGCAACCGTGACAATTGTCGGCTCGACAGCGAACCGCTCGCGGTCACCGAGATCGGCCGGTATGCCGCCCTCGGCGGGCGCACGATCATCGACGCCACCGGGCTGGGCGTCGGTCGAGACCTCGCGCTGCTCCGTCGCGTCAGTGCGGCGACCGGCGTCAACATCGTTGCGGGGACGGGGTATTACCTCGACGGCGCCCTGCCGGCAGAGGTCGCGTCGTTCGGCCCTGAGCAGTTCGCCGAGGCGATCGTGCGCGACGTCGTCGACGGCGAGGACGGCATCCGGCCCGGGATCATCGGGGAGATCGGCGTCAGCGCCGACTTCACGCCTGGGGAGCGCGCCAGCCTCGAGGGCGCGCTGATCGCGCAGCGGGAGCTGCACCTGCCGATCGAGGTCCATCTGCCGGCCTGGTTCCGACGAGCCGGCGAGGTGCTCGACCTGGCCGAACACCATGGCGTCGACCCGTCCATGGTGGTGCTCTGCCATATGGGGCCCTCCGGCGACGACCTCGCCTATCAGGAACAACTCCTCCGGCGGGGGGCCTGGGTGCAGTACGACATGATCGGCATGGAGGTCTTCTACGCCGACCAGGGCGTGCAGTGCCCATCCGACGAGCAGAACGCCACCTGGCTGTGTCGCCTCGCCGAGCGCGGCCACCTCGGAAGGCTGCTCGTCTCCCAGGACATCTTCATCAAGTCGCTGCTGCGCCATTACGGCGGGCCCGGCTACGGGCACATCCTGCAGTACTTCGTCCCGCGACTGCGTCGACTCGGCATGACCGAGGACGACGTCACGCAGCTGCTGACGACGAACCCACGGACCCTCTTCGAAACCGCTCACAAGGAGAACTGACCATGCGTGTGTTGCTCGCGGGCGAGAGCTGGATCTCGAACTCCACGCACTACAAGGGCTTCGACAGCTTCTCGTCGACGACCTTCGAGACGGGTGCGGACCACTTCATTGCGGCTGCGGCCTCGCAGGGCATCACCGTCGAGCAGCTCTATGCGCACGACGTGCCGGGCCGGTTCCCCCGCACCGTCGAGGCGCTGTCGGCCTATGACGTCGTCATCCTCTCGGACATCGGCTACAACTCCTTCGTCCTGCCCAACGAGGTCTGGCTCAAGGGGCAGCGGACCGACAACCCGCTCGTGTCGCTCGTCGAATGGACGAGGGCCGGCGGCGGTCTGATGATGGCCGGCGGGTATCTCAGTTTCCAGGGGTTCCAGGCTCGGGCCAACTTCGCCCGCAGCCCGATCGCGGAGGCGCTTCCGGTCGACATGCTCACCAGCGACGACCGGGCCGAGAAGCCGGAGGGCGCGACCTGCCGGCTGGTGTCCGCGGACCACGAGATCGCGCGGGCCTGGACCGGCGATGCGCCGCAACTGCTGGGCTACAACGTCGTCACGGCCAAGCCGGATGCCGAGGTCGTGGCCACCGTCGACGGTGACGTCCTCATCGCCACCCGGTCGTTCGGCCAGGGCCGATCTCTCGTCTGGACCTCCGACATCGGCCCGCACTGGTGCCCGACACCGTTCCTCGAGTGGGACGGGTTCGGTCCCCTCGTCGGCGCCATGTTGCGTTGGCTCGCCAACGGACGGGCGTCCTGATGGCACCACGGCCGATCGTCATCGACTGCGACCCGGGCCACGACGATGCGGTCGCGCTGCTCCTCGCTGTCGGGTCCCCCGAGGTGGACCTTCTGGCGGTGACGACCACGTTCGGGAACTGCGCCGTGGAGGACGCGACCCGCAACGCCCTGCAGATCCTCACGCTCGCGGGCGCCACCGGTGTCCCGGTGGCCAGTGGCGCAGCCGGAGGGATCGACGGGAAGTCCACGCTGGGCAACTACGTCCACGGCACGAGCGGCCTGGACGGGCCGCCGATGCCGGCTCCGGCGAGCGAGGTGGTCCCTGCAGGGGCGGTCGAGTTGTTGCGCCGCACCATCCAGGCCAGCGCGGAGCCGGTCACCGTCGTCGCCACCGGGCCCATCACCAACGTGGCCCGGCTGCTTCTGGAGCACCCTGAGGTGAAGGACGGCATCGCCGAGGTCATCTTCATGGGTGGGTCGACCGAGCGGGGCAACCACACCCCGACGGCTGAGTTCAACACCTACGCCGACCCGGAGGCTTTGGACGTCGTCCTGCGCAGCGGGCTCGTGGTCCGCATGGTCGGCCTCAACCTGACCCACCAGGCGTTGGCGACCCCCGAGGTGGTGGAGCGGATGCGGGCGATGGACCACGTCGTCGGTCAGACCTGCGCTGCCTGGATGGGGTTCTTCGGTGCGTCCTACAACCGCCTGTGGGAGTTTGAGGCGCCGCCGGTCCACGACCCCTGCACCGTCGCCGCCCTCATCGATCCCGACCTCATCCAGTGGCGGGAATGCTTCGTCGCCGTGGAGCTGGCCGGGACCTGGACCCGCGGCACCACGGTCGTCGACCTGCATCACCGCTACCCGGACGAGAAGCCCAACGCGCACGTGGCGATGACGCTCGACGCCGAGCGCTATTGGGATCTCGTCCTCGATGCGGTGGACCGGATCGGGCGGCAGTCGTGACCGACATCTGTGTCATTGGCTCGCTCAACGTGGACGTGAGCTACCGCATGCACCGCCTGCCCGTCGCCGGCGAGACGGTGCTCGCCACCGATCGGGCCCGCGCCTTCGGTGGCAAGGGCGGCAACCAGGCGGTCGCCGTGGCCGCGCTCGGGGCCGAGGTGAGCTTCGTCGGAGCCGTCGGAGCAGACGCGGCCGGGCGTAGTTACCTGGAGCATCTGCGCACGGCCGGTATCGAGGCCAGCGGGGTCAGGGAGATCCCTGGCGTCGACACCGGAGCCGCGATGATCCTCGTCGACGACCTCGGCGAGAACCTCATCATCGTCGACCCCGGCGCCAACTCCCGGCTGGAGCCCCAGTCGGTCGAGGGCAGCATCCGCGCGCACGAGCCGACCGTCCTGCTGGCCCAACTCGAGGTCCCGATCGCAGCCCTGGAGGCCGCCGTCGCGGCGGTGGACGCGCGGACCATCGTGGTGCTCAATCCCGCTCCCATGCCAGCCGACCCGACGCTGCTGGCCGGGGTGCTGCGCCGCGTCGATGTCCTCGTCCCCAACCGCCGGGAACTCGGCCAGTTCGCCGGGTGCGAGGAGCCGCGCAACCTGCAGGAGGTCACCAGGTGTTTGACCTCGTTGCCGTTCCACGGAACCGTCGTGGTCACCCTTGGCGCTGATGGTGCGGTCGTCGCGGAGCCGGGGAGGTCGCTCGTTCACGTCCAGGCCAAGGTCGTGGAGCCCGTGGACACCTCAGGCGCGGGCGACGCTTTCTGCGGAGCGCTCGTGGTCGGGTTGGCCGCAGGCGCCGACCTCGCCGACGCAGTCCGTCGTGCCGTCGACGTGGCCAGCGAGAGCACCCTCGTCCGTGGAGCCCAGTTGGCTGTGTCACCCACGGTGCCCTGATGTCACCCCTGTTCGCCACCGACCGGCTGGTCTCCCGATGAGGCTTGCGCAAGCGCTCGGAGTCCAGGAGTGGATGGTGCACCACCGTCGTCACCTGCACCAGCATCCGGAGGTCGGCCTCGACCTCCCGCAGACCCACGACTACGTCGCCTCCGTCCTGCGCGACCTCGGCTACGAGGTCGAGGTCCACCGGGCGGCCGGGGTCACCGCTCGCGTCGCCGGCTCGGCGCCCGACGGGACTGTCTCGGTCCTGCGGGCCGACATGGACGCACTCCCGGTCACCGAGCGGGTCGAGCTGTCCTTCCGCTCACTTCACGAGGGCGCGATGCACGCCTGCGGTCACGACCTGCACATGGCCATGCTCCTCGGCGCCGCCCAGGTGCTGGCCGACCATCCGCCGCGCCGCGACACCGTGTTGGCCTTCCAACCGGGAGAAGAGGCCGATCGCGGGGCGCTCCCGCTCCTTGAACACACCAATCTGGGGTTCGCCGGTCCGGCCACGGCGTTCGCCGTCCACGTGCACGCGCTCGCGCCGCCCGGCACCATCCTGGTGCGTCCCGGTGTCTTCATGGCCTACGGCGACTGGTTCACGATCGAGCTTGCCGGGCCAGGCGGCCATGCCAGCCAGCCGCACCTCGTGGGCAACCCGGTCGAAGCCGCGGGCGAGATCACCCTGCGGCTTCGCGACTGCGTGGCCGAGGTTGGACGCGGCGAGGCGGTCGTGGCCACCGTCACTGAGAGCCGGAGCGGCAACACCGTCAACGTGATTCCAGCCGAAGGCCGCCTTCGCGGCACCCTGCGCACCCTGACTCCACAGACCCGGACCGCGCTCATCGGCGCGATGCACACCCTCGTGGCTCACGTCGCCGAGCAGCATCGTCTGACCGGACGCCTCACCATCCACGAGGGCTACCCCGCGGTCGTCAACGACGCCGGCTTCATCAACCGGATCAGCACGCACCTGGGCCAAACCGAGTTGGCCGACCAGGTCACCCCCATGCCGGACCCGTCGATGGTCATCGAGGACTTCGCCTACTTCTTGCACCGGTGGCCGGGCGCCATGGTCTACCTCGGTGCCTGCGGGCCCGGCAACACGTCCTTCAACCACGCCGACGACGTCACCTACGACGAGAGCGCACTGGCCGTCGGAGCCGCCCTGCACCTCATGGCAGCCGACGGCTTCTAACGCCGCCCTCGCAGGGCGCCGACCTCGGCGATGAGTGCCGCACGTCGCTCGGCCGCCGGCAGCGAGATCTTGCGCAGCCAGTCTTCGCCCCGTGAGTCCCCTTGTGCCGCAAGGACAGACGCGATCGCCTCGACATCGGCGGGCGTCTTGTTCTGGGCCATCTTCGCCTTGGCGACGATCCGGGTGATCCGCAGTTCGATACCGACAATGGCCCGGAGCATCGCGTCGATGTAGCCCTCGGGCGCATCCTCGACCGACCACGGCTGGTCCGCCCCGAGTTCGTGCCGCTCGGTGAGCCGGCGCACCACCTCGCACGTCCACTCGATGTCATCGTGGGCGATCAACTCGCCATACACATGGACCGTGACGTAGTTCCAGGTCGGCACCACCTTGCCGTGCTCGGCCTTCGACGGCAGCCAGGCCGGGCTCACGTAGTGGTCGGTCTCGGTGACGATGACCAGCGCCTCGCCGTCCACCGGGTCGGACCACTGCCGGTTGTTCCGGGCAACGTGGCCGAGCAACGCGCCCTTCGGGCCGACGCTGGGATCGTGCAGGAATGGCAGGTTCGTGGCGACGAGCCCCGTGTCGCTGTGGTGGGTGATGAGTTCGGCCGACCCGATCCGGGCCAGCACCGCGCTCACCTGATCGTCGGTCATCGCGAAGTGCGCAGGAACGTACACGCCTCCACCATCGCACGTTCAGCCGAGGCAGACCGCCACGGTGAGCGCCGCCGCCAGCGAGATCTCGACCCCGGCACCGAGGACGTCGCCCGTCACGCCGCCGAGTCGTGAGCGAGCCCGCAGCGCCATCGCCAGCGCCGCGACGACAGCCACCGCGATGGTGACAGGGGCGGCATACCAGCCGACCGACGACCACGGCGTGTCGGTGGGGGCGAGGACGGAGATCGCGACGGCCCCCACCGCGGCCAGCGCGAGCCCCGCCGCAGCCGCCGCACCCGAGGGGACGCTCCCGGCCACGGCCGCGCCGAGGCCCTCGGGGCGAGCCGCCGGGAAGGCGCGCCCACAGACCCACGCGAGGGTATGCCGTGACGCCGCCACCGCGAGCGCCGCCAGCAGGGGCCGGTCCCAACTCGGCAACTGCAGCAGGTCGGCGAGGGCGATGACCTGGATGAGCAGGACGAGCACGACCGTCGTCACCCCGGCCGGGCCGACGTCGCCGCGGCGCATGACCTCAAGCGCCCGGTCCCGGTCGTAGGAGGCAGCCAAGCCGTCGGCCGTATCAGCCAGCCCATCGACGTGCAGGCCCCGGTTGGCCAGCGCGAGCGCAGCGACAGTGAGTGCGGCGGCGAGCAGGGGCGGCATACCGAGCCAGCGGATTGCTGTGTGCGCGAGGAGGGGGATGAGAGCCAGTGGCAGAGCGGCGAGGGGAGCGAGCAGCATGGCGCGACCGGCCACGGCCCGATCGACGACCGACGGTGGCCGGACCGGAATGGTCGTCAGGGTGCCCACGGCGAGCCGCCAGCCGTCGCGGCCGGTGCTCACAGCGACCCCAACGTCAACGCGCGGCCCAGCACGACGAGCACAGCGTGGTCGGCCACCCCCGCTACGGCCGTGTTGACTCGCCCGAGTGCATCGGTGAAGAACCGGCCCGACGGCGTGAGCGGGACAAGGGACCAACCGACCTCGTTGGTGACGAGGACGACGTCGCGCGACGTGCGGGTGAGGGCCTCGGCCAGCGCCGCGCCCTCGGCCTCGACGAGGGCCGCCGCTGCGGGTAGGTCGTCCCAGAGGTCGGCCCGGTCGACCAGGCCGGTGACCCACGTGCCGAGACATTCGACGAGAAGGGGACCACCCGGCATACCGAGGAGTGGGACCAGATCGAGGGTCTCGACGGTCGTCCAGGTCGCGGGGCGGGCGGCTTGGTGGCGCGCGACCCGCTCGCGCCACTCGGCGTCGTCGGCGTCGGCGGGCTGGCCGGTGGCGATATAGGTGACGTCGTCGCGCTCGGCGAGCAGCGCTTCGGCATGGCGGCTCTTGCCGCTGCGCACCCCACCCGTCACGACTGTCACCGACACGCGACCAGGCTATGCCCGACGTCGGGCAGGATGGATCTTGTGACCATTGCTCTGAGCTCCCTCCTCGCCACGGGTGTCCCGCCGCTGGACGCCGCCGCTACCGCCGCCGCCGACGCGCGTCAGGCGCAACTCACCAAACCGGCCGGCTCGATGGGGCGGCTCGAGTCGCTGGGGTCACGGCTGGCCGGGATGTATGCCGTGTGCCCACCCCCCATCCCCGAACCGGCCGTCGTCGCGGTCTTCGCCGGCGACCACGGGGTGCACGCCCAAGGGGTGTCGCCGTGGCCGCAGGAGGTGACCGTGCAGATGGTCGCCAACGTCGCCGCGGGCGGGGCGGTCGTCAACGCGTTGGCCCGTCAGGTGGGGGCCAGCGTCTGTGTCATCGACGTCGGCGTGGCCGGGGCGTTGCCGCCCGGGGTCGACGCGGTCGGTGCCCGGATCGTTGACGGCACGGCCGACTTCACGGCGGGGCCGGCCCTGACCCGCGAGCAGGCGGAGGCTGCCGTGCTCGTCGGCGCCCAGACCGCTGACCGGTTCATCGACGAGGGCGCTCGGTTGTTGGTCACCGGCGACCTGGGGATCGGCAACACCACCGCCTCGGCTGCGCTCATCGCGGTCTTCGCAGGTGCCGACCCGGGCGCGGTCACGGGCCCAGGCGCGGGCAGCGATGCCCGAATGCTGGCCCACAAGATCGCCGTTATCCGGGCGGGGATCGAGCGGCACCAGCCCGATCCCGCCGACCCGATCGGTGTCCTGGCTGCCTTCGGCGGTGCTGAGCACGCCGCGCTCGCGGGCTTCCTCGTCGCGGCTGCGGCTCGGCGGGTGCCGGTGATCCTCGATGGCGTGATCGCCGGGGCGGCTGCGCTGGCGGCTGCGGCGCTGTGTCCCGGGGTGACGGCATACCTGCTGGCGGGGCATCGCTCCACGGAACCGGGGGCGACGGCGGCACTGGCCGCGCTGCGGCTCGAGCCGATCCTCGACCTGGGCATGCGCTTGGGCGAGGGGTCCGGCGGCGTGTTGGCCGTGCCGGTCGTCCAAGCGGCCGCGCGGCTGTTGCGTGAGGTGGCCACGTTTGACTCGGCCGGGGTCGCTGGTCGCGAGGACTGACCCTCGCGGGGTGCGGGCTGGCCGGGGTGATTCTCGTGACACGCCGGACCGAAGTCCCACTCTTGCGGGCTGCGGCGCGGTAGAAAGGGTGAGGCCCCACCAAGTATGAGTTGGTGGGGCCTCGTGCGTCCGTGCCGTGACGCCGACTCGAACTCGTCCAGCGCGCCTGATCCTCCGGTGTCGTCCTACCGGCCCGCTTGGGATTGCTCCCGGGGATTGCTCCCGCGGCGTGGAACCTCGTTTGCCGTCCGACCGCTTCCGCCTTTCGGCTTCTGCGTAGGGATAGGTCTACGCCGTCCCGACGGCCCGCGCAAGGGGTCTGGCGGGGTGACTTCTGAGGAATTTTGCGCCTTCTCGGCGTGTCGCCTCGACACGCGCAGGTATGCCGTTCGGTCAGGTCAGCGAGGGGGCATCCGCAGGGCGCCGTCGAGCCGGATGACCTCGCCGTTGAGCATGGCGTTCTCGACGATGTGGCGGACGAGGGCGGCATACTCTGCCGGGTTGCCCAGCCGCGAGGGGTGCGGGACCTGCTTCTCGAGGATCGCCTTGGTCTCCCCAGGCAGGCCAGCCATCATCGGCGTCTCGAAGGTGCCCGGCGCGACGGTGACGACGCGAATCGCCTTGTCTGCCAAGTCCCTTGCCGCCGACAGGGTGAGGCCGACGATGCCGCCCTTGCTCGCGGCATACGCTGCCTGACCGACCTGACCGTCGTAGGCGGCGATGCTCGCGGTCATGACGACCACCCCGCGGTCGCCGTCGACGGGCTCGTTGGCGAGCATCGTGTTGGCGGCCAGGCGCAGCACGTTGAAGGTGCCGATGAGGTTGATCTCGACGACCGTGCGGAAGGTGTCGAGCGACAGCGGGCCGCCGCGACCGATCACCCGGCCGGGAGTCGCGACGCCGGCGCAGTTGACGGCGATCCGCAGCTCGCCGAGCTCGCGCGCGGCATCGACGGCCGCCTGCACTTGCGCCTCGTCGCGAACGTCGGTGGGCACGAAGCGCACCGCATCGCCGAGCTCGGCCGCGAAGGCGGCGCCCGGGGAACTGGGCAGGTCCAGGACGACGGCCTTGGCGCCGTCAGCGACCAGGCGCCGGACGGTCGCTCCGCCGAGGCCGGACGCCCCACCGGTGACGAGGGCGACGGTGGAATCGGTGATGCGCATGCGGGATCAGCCTCTCTCGCGCTGCAGCTGGCGGGAGATGACCAGCCGCTGGATCTGGTTGGTGCCTTCGAAGATCTGGGTGACCTTGGCCTCGCGCATGTAGCGCTCGACGGGGAAGTCACGGGTATAGCCGTAGCCACCGAACACCTGGACGGCATCGGTGGTCACCTTCATCGCCGCATCGGTCGCCACGAGCTTCGCGACCGACGCCTCCTTCGTGTAGGGGCGGCCCGCGTCCTTGAGCCGCGCGGCATACAGGTAGGCCGCCCGCGCCGACGTCACCGCCGCCTCCATGTCGGCGAGGAGGAACGCGAGCCCCTGGAACTCGATGATCGCCTTCCCGAACTGGCGACGTTCCATCGCGTATGCCGTCGCCGCGTCGAGCGCGGACTGGGCCAGGCCCGTCGCGGCGGCAGCGATCCCGAGGCGTCCGTTGTCGAGGGCGTGCAGGGCGATCGCCATGCCTTGGCCTTCGGCGCCGATCAGGTGACGGGCGCCGAGGTGGACGCCGTCGAAGATCACCTGGGCGACCGGGTCGCCGTGCAGCCCCATCTTGTCCTCGGGCTTGCCGAACGAGAGGCCCGCGGCGTCGGCCGGGACGAGGAAGCACGAGATGCCCTTGGAGCCGAGGTCGGGGATCCGGGCAAAGGTCGTGTAGTAGTTGGCGTGCCCCGCATGGGAGATCCACGCCTTGGTGCCGTCGATTCGCCAGCCGCCGCCGGTGCTGGTGCCGGTGCCGCCGCCGGTGCCGCTCGGGCTGTCGTCGGTGCGCTCGGCCTGGGTGGTCATCGAGCCGACATCCGACCCCGAGTCGGGCTCCGAGAGGCAGTAGCCGCCGAGCCAGTCGCCGCTGAGCATGTCGGGCAGGAACTCGTGGCGCTGCTCCTCGGTGCCGTATTCGGCGACGGGGTAGCACGTGAGCGCGTGGACGCTGACGCCCACCGCGACCGACATCCAGACGGTGGCGATCTCCTCGACGACCTGCAGGTAGACCTCGTAGGGCTGCCCGCCGCCGCCGAACTCCTCGGGGTAGGGCAGCGAGAGCAGCCCCAGGCCGCCCAGGGTTCGGAACGCCTGCTCGGGGAAGCCACCGTCGCGCTCGAAGGCGTCGACCCGGGGAGCGAGCTCTTTGCGGCATACCTCCCGGGTCATCTCGATGAGCGCTCGGGACTCGTCCGACGGCATCAGCCTCGTTGCTGCCATGATGCCGAGAATACTAGGACGTCCAAGCATTTGCGGTGGTGCACATGTCACACCCGCCTGGCTCCCACCCCGGCCTCAAACCCGGAGATAGCGCTCGCACGGTCACTTTTCCGTCAGATTCGGGCCGAGATGCCCCCAAAGATGACCAGGCAACCGCTATCTCTGTGGACACCCCTTGTTTCGGACCCCACTCCGGAGATAGCGCTCGCACGGTCACTTCTCCGTCGGGTTGAGGCCAAAAACCCCGGAAAGATGACCATGCGAGCGCTATCTCCGTGGCTGAGCCAGGGGAGGTATGCCGTGCGCTCAGCTCGCGTGGGTCAGGAGACGTTCTCGATGACGACGGCGAGGCCTTGGCCGACTCCGATGCAGATCGCGGCGACCCCCCATTTGCCGCCGCTGACCTGCAGCGATCGGGCGAGGGTGCCAAGGATCCGGGTGCCGGATGCGCCCAACGGGTGCCCGATGGCGATCGCCCCGCCGTGCTGGTTGACGATCGCGGGGTCCACGCCCCACGCGGCGACACAGGCCAGTGCCTGAGCGGCGAACGCCTCGTTGAGTTCGACGGCGTCGACGTCGTCCCACGTGATGCCGGCCCGAGCCAGAGCCTGGTTGGCCGCCTCGACAGGGGCATAGCCGAAGAACTGCGGGTCGTTCGCGGCGGCCCCACGACCTGCGATCCGCGCCACCGGGCTCAAACCCGTGAGCGCGTCGGCCTTGGCCGACCCCAACAGCGCTGCCGACGCACCGTCGTTGAGCGGCGAGGCGTTGCCCGCAGTCACCGTCCCGGTCTCGGCAGACCGGAACGACGGCTTAAGCCCGGCCAACCGCTCAACCGTCGTCTCGCGCCGGATCGACTCGTCGCGATCCAGCCCGACCCCGGGCACAGCGACGACCTGATCGGCGAAGAAGCCGCTCGACCAGGCGGCATCGGCGAGGAAGTGTGAGCGGGCGGCGAACTCGTCCATCGCCTCGCGGGTCACGGCATACTTCTCGCGCAGTTGCTCGGTGGCCTCGCCGAGCGAGACGGTCCACTCCTTCGGCATCGCCGGGTTGACCAACCGCCAGCCGAGCGTGGTCGAGGCCAACTCCATCGAGCCGGCGGGATAGGGCCGCTCGGTCTTGGGCAGCACCCACGGGGCGCGGCTCATCGACTCGACCCCGCCGACGACGACGACGTCGGCCTCGCCGAGGGCGATCTGCCGGGAGGCGACCATGGCAGCGTCCAGGCTCGACCCGCACAGGCGGTTGAGCGTCGTGGCGGGCACCGATGTCGGCACCCCAGCGAGCAGTCCGGACATCCGGCCGACGTTGCGGTTGTCCTCGCCAGCACCGTTAGCGCAGCCGAAGAAGATCTCGTCGATCCGCTCCGGTTCGAGCGAGGGAGCCCGGCGGACCGTCTCGCGGATGACGAGCGCCCCGAGGTCGTCGGGTCGGATGCCGGCCAGCGCACCGGCATACCGGCCGAAGGGCGTGCGGACCGCGTCGTAGAGGAAGACCTCACTCATGACTGCAACCTCCATGCTGGGTGGGACGGCGTGACTCCAGCCCGCTCACGGCAGGCTCCAGTCAATGGGCTCGGCGCCTTGACCCACGAGCAGGTCGTTGGCGCGACTGAACGGCCGCGATCCGAAGAAGCCGGAGCGGGCCGACAGGGGCGAGGGATGGGCGCTCTCGATGCGGGCGACGTCCCCGAGCGCCGGGGCGAGCGAGCGCGCATCGCGACCCCAGAGGATCGCGACCAGCGGGCCACCCCGGGCGACCAGCGCGGCAATGGCGGCGGCGGTGACGTCTTCCCAGCCCCGCCCGCGGTGGCTGCCCGGCTTGCCCGGGCCGACGGTGAGGACCCGGTTGAGCAGCAGGACTCCGCGATCGGCCCAGGGCGTCAGGTCGCCGGTGCTCGGCCGTGGCACGCCGAGGTCGGTCTGCAACTCGGCGAAGATATTCACCAGGCTCGGTGGCAACGGCCGCACCTCAGGCGCCACCGAGAAACTCAGCCCCACCGGGTGCCCGGGCGTCGGGTAGGGGTCCTGCCCGACGACGAGCACGCGCACCGCGTCAAGCGGTTGGGTGAAGGCCCGCAGGACGTGTTCCCCGGCCGGCAGGTAGCCGCGCCCGGCCGCCACCTCCTCGCGCAAGAAGGCACCCAGCGCGGTCACGGTCGGCTCCAACGGCCCGAGCGCGTCACCCCACGAGGGGTGGACGAGGTGCGCCAGCGGCCGTGCAGTCACGTCGCAGAACTTACCCGCCCCGGTATGCCGTGTGCCCGCCGGTGTGACGCACCCGCCGGTCGCCGGTCGGTCGACCTCGCCCGCAGGTCCGGTCGACCGTCCCGGCCCGTCGGGCTCAGCCGGAGCTTTCGGGCCAGCGCACCCGACCCCGCAACCAGAGCGCGACATAGACCAGGCCGACGAGGACAGGCACTTCGATGAGCGGGCCGACGACCCCAGCCAGGGCCTGGCCCGACGCAACGCCGAACACCCCGATGGCGACGGCGATCGCCAACTCGAAGTCGTTGCTGGCGGCGGTGAAAGCCATCGTCGTCGTGCGGGCGTAGGTCAGTCCCAGAAGCCGCCCCACGGCATACCCGAGCACCCACATGACCGCGAAGTAGACGAGCAGCGGCAGGGCGATTCGGACCACCGCGAGCGGCTCGGAGGTGATCGTGTGACCCTGCAACGCGAACAGCACGACGACGGTGAACAGCAGCCCGTAGAGCGCGATCGGGCCGATCCGGGGCAGGAACACGCCCTCGTACCAGGCCCGCCCGCGGGCTCGCTCGCCCCACCACCGGGTCAGCCACCCGGCGACGAGCGGGATGCCGAGGAAGACGAGGACGATCGAGGCGATGCCCCACATCGACACGTCGAGCGCCGCCTGCTCCCACCCCAGCCACCCCGGCAGGACCTGCAGATAGAAGTAGCCGAGCACGGCATACATGAGCACCTGGAACACCGCGTTGAGGGCCACGAGCACGGCCGCCATCTCACGGTCTCCGCACGCGAGGTCGTTCCACAACAGCACCATGGCGATGCACCGCGCCAACCCGACGAGGATCACCCCCGTCCGGTATGCCGGGTGGTCACCGAGCAGCCACCAGGCCAGGGCGAACATCACCAGGGGACCGACCACCCAGTTGAGCAGCAGCGATGCCGCGATCATCCGGCGGTCGGCGGTGACTAGGCCGATCTCGTCGTAGCGGACCTTGGCCAGGACGGGGTACATCATCAGCAGCAGCCCGATGGCGATCGGCAGTGAGGTCTGGCCGATCCGGACCGCGTCGAGGGCTTGGTCCAGCCCGGGGACGAGCCGACCGAGCAGCAGCCCGGCGACCATGGCCAGGCCGATCCACACAGGCAACAGCCGGTCGACCCGCGAGAGCCGAACAGCCGGTTCCTCGGCCGCGGTCGGGGCCGTCGTCATGACTGGTCAGCGAGCCCTTCGTGGACGTCTGTGATCGCCCGGAAACCCGTCGGTCATCGAGACAACTCCACCGGCGCGACGCCGAGTTCGCCGAGCAGGCCGAGGACCCGCGCCTTGATCTCGTTGCGGATCGGTCGGACTGAGGCAACGCCCTGACCGGCCGGGTCCTCCAGCACCCAGTCGAGGTAACGCTTGCCCGGGAAGTAGGGGCACGTGTCGCCGCAGCCCATGGTGATGACGACATCGGAGGCCTGGACCGCCTCGGTCGTGAGGATCTTGGGCTTCTCGGCGGAGATGTCGATGCCCTCCTCGAGCATGGCCTCGCGCACTGCCGGGTTGATCGTCTCGGCAGGGGCCGAGCCTGCAGAGCGCACCTCGACAGCCCCACCGGACAGGTGGTGGGTGTAGGCCGCGCCCATCTGCGAGCGGCCGGCATTGTGGACGCAGACGAAGAGCACGGACGGCTTGGTCGTCTCGGAAGAGGTCTCAGTGGCGGTGTCGGCAGCGTTCTCGGTCACAGGAGTTTCCTTCGGATCGGGTTGGCGGACAAGGGATCTCAGACGTTCTGCACCGATGGGTTCATCGGCGAGCAGGGGGATGACCGCGACGCGAGGGGCAACCTCGCGCACCCGGGCCAGGTGGGGCACCTCGGCAGCAGCGCGCCGAGCGAGCAGGGGAGCGGTCGGGTGGGCGGCGGCCAGCGACGCGTTGACCACCCACGCCCAGGGGTGGATGTCGGCGCGGATCAGGTCGGCCTGCAACCCCTCCGCCTCGAGTACGGGGGTGGTGTCAGGAAGGGTGACGATGACGACGTGGGTCAGGTCCGGGTCGCGCAGGCGCATCAACGGCGTCGTGTATGCCGCCCCGCCGCCCCCCCTCGCGGCCCCCTCGCCGTCTGCCTGCCCGCCGTCTGCCTGCCCGCCGCCTGCCCCGAGGTTGCGGACGACGTCGCGGTGGTAGGACCCCGTCGCGTCCATCAACAGCAGCGTGTGGCCGGTCGGTGCCGTGTCCATAACGACGAACTGGCGCCGCGCTTGATGCACCAGGTGCGAGAACTGCCCGAAGACCGCCACCTCCTCCGTGCACGGGGAGAGCAGGTCCTCGGCGAGCCGCGCCCTCCCGGCCTCGTCCAGCGCGGCTCCCTTGGTGGCCAGGACCTTCTCCCGGTATGCCGCCGTCGCCGCTCGCGGGTCGATCCGCGACACGGTGATCCCGGCGCCGACGCCGGCGGAGTCGCCACCCAACGCCTCGTCCAGATGCCCGGCCGGGTCGGTGGTCGTCAGGTGGACGTTGTGTCCGCGGTCGGCCAGCGCGACGGCGATGGCGGCCGCGACGGTGGTCTTGCCCACGCCGCCCTTGCCCATGCACATGACCAATCCGTGGTCTTGGCGCGCCAATTCGTCAACGAGGGTGTGCAGCCCGGGTAGCTCGACCTTGCTGTCGTTGGGGGCCGTCAGGCGTCCGTTCGCCCCAGCGATCCCCATGTCCGAGCGGAGTTCGGCATCCCGCGCAGCCCCGGCAGCGCCGTCGGTGGGTGCTGGGTCGTCCAGCAGGTGGCGGACGGCAGCGACCCCGACGACCGTGTCGGCGCGCAGGGGGACCTCGTCGCGCGGCATACCGAGCAGAGCAGCCGGCAGCGCGGCCAAGGCGCGGGACTCGCGGTCTCGCACAGCGGCGGCGAGCCGGTCGCCGGACGGGTCCGGCGGGAGGACGGCGTTGATAACCAGGCGCTGGTCGGAGATGCCGATCTCGGCGAGTTCCGTTGCGGTGCGCGCGGCTTCGGCGAGTGAGGAGGTCTGCGCGCGGGCGACGAGGACCATCCGGGTCCACGCCGGGTCGGCCAGCCGATGCAGGGCGGTCGCGTAGGTCGTGCGGGCCCGGTCCAGGCCGGCCATCGGGCCGAGGCACGACGCGTCGCCCTTGCCCGCGTCGAGGAAGTCGGTCCACTCGCCGGGCAGGTGCAGCAGGCGGATGGTGTGCCCGGTCGGCGCGGTGTCGAAGATGACGTGGTCATAGCCTGCGATCACCGTGTCGTCGGCCAACAGCGCCGTGAACTCGTTGAACGAGGCGACCTCCGTCGTGCACGAGCCAGACAGTTGCTCGGTGATCGAGGCGATCTCGGCGGCGGGGAGCAGGTCGCGCACCGGCCCGACGATCCGCTCGCGATAGGCGTCGGCGGCCTGCTCGGGGTCGATCTCGATGGCATCGAGCCGCGGCACACCAGGGACCGGCGTGATGGTCGCGCCGATGCTCAGCCCGAAGACCTGTCCCACGTTGGACGCCGGGTCGGTGCTGACGAGGAGCACTCGCTGCCCCGCGTCGGCGAGGTGCACGGCGCTTGCGCAGGCCAACGACGTCTTGCCCACGCCGCCTTTGCCGGTGAAGAACACGAACCGGGGCAGGTCGCGCAAGAACGTCGCCGCCGCGCTCATCGTCACCCTTCGTTCTCGGTATGCGGGTGTCTCGGTATGCCGTGTGCTCAGCAGCAACCGCTGCCGCCGGAGTCGCCGCCACCGCAACACCCGCCGGACGCGGTGGCCGTCGTTGAGGTCGTGGCCGTCGATCGAGTGGCGGCGGTGAGGCCGAGGTCGACCCGCGCTGCGGTGGGAGTCGGCAGAGCCTGGGTGCTGACAGCGGCGGCCACAGCGACAGCGTCTGCATCGGAACGGCCGGCCAGGCTCAGCAGGCGCTCGCGGCTGGGGTAGCCGCCGGTGGCGACCGTCACCCCGTCGACGAGGGTGAGCGGGAGCCCTGCCGACCCCGCGACCCGCAGGAAGTCGCGGACGGCTGGCTCGGCGGCGAACGACCCGGGGTCGTTGGCGAGGTTGTGCCGCTGGATGTCGACGCCGAGGCCGCGCAGGTG
>ERZ795062.1041-NODE-1041-length-20735-cov-9.171567_pt1 | contig 20735 bp, 18 predicted proteins | sample MGYA00375146_ERZ795062 | MGnify/ENA primary metagenome ERZ795062 (study PRJEB30191, sample SAMN05720281) | activated sludge metagenome | isolation source: Anaerobic digester | place: USA | collected 2015-07-16 ... | reverse complement strand
CGCGGCGGATCGCCTGCCAAGCCGGGATCCTCCCCGCAGTCCTCGGTGGACCGGGACAGGTCCTCGACCTGGGTCGACATCACCGGTTCTTCAGCGATCCACAACGCACCGCCCTCTCGGTCGTCTATGACACCTGCGCTGCAGACGGGTGCGACCGACCCTTCGCATGGTCGGAGCTGCACCACCGACACCCGTGGTCGAAAGGCGGGCTCACCGACCTCGACCTCGCGGTACCCCTGTGTGGCTATCACCACCGGTTGATCCACGACCCCCACCACCGACACCACATCACCACCGACGCGCGAGCGGCGAAGACCGTCCACTTCCACGAGGTCTGCGCCCCTTCCTGAGGGAAGTAGGACTCGCTCGCGCCGCCGACGTCTGGGGCTGCTCGCGGCGGGCATTGCCGGGCGGCGGAAATGCCGTCGGGGGACGGCATACGGGCCGATATCCTTCCCGAGACCCCCTGAAGGAGAGATCGTGACCGTCCTGCGCATGTCCTCGCTGTTCCTGCGGACCCTTCGGGAGGACCCCGCCGACGCTGAGGTGCCGAGCCACCGACTCCTGGTGCGCGCCGGCTACATCCGGCGAGTCAGCCCCGGCATTTACACCTGGTTGCCGCTCGGGCTGCGGGTGCTGCGCAACGTCGAGCGCATTGTGCGCGAAGAGATGGACCAGATCAGCCAAGAGTTGCTCTTCCCCGCGCTGCTGCCCAAGGAGCCCTACGAGGCGACTGGCCGGTGGACCGAGTACGGCGACAACATCTTCCGGCTCAAGGACCGCAAGGGCGCCGACTACCTGCTCGGGCCGACCCACGAAGAGCTCTTCACGCTCGCGGTGAAGGATCTCTTCTCGTCCTATAAGGACCTGCCGATCAGCCTTTACCAGATCCAGACCAAGTACCGCGACGAAGCCCGGCCTCGCGCGGGCGTGCTGCGGGGTCGCGAGTTCGTCATGAAGGACTCCTACTCCTTCGACGTCGACGAGGCGGGGCTGGCCAAGAGCTACGACGCCCACCGGGACGCCTACATCAAGATCTTCAACCGCCTCGGCTTCCACTACGTCATCGTCCAGGCGATGGCCGGGGCGATGGGCGGGTCCAAGAGCGAGGAGTTTCTTGCCACGGCGGCCAACGGTGAAGACACCTACGTGCACTGCGCGAGCTGCGGGTATGCCGCCAACGTCGAGGCCGTCCAGGTGCCGACACCCGACGCGATCGACCACTCCGGTATGCCGTCCGCCCAGGTGATCGACACGCCCGGCACGCCGACCATCGAGACCCTTGTCGACTTCCTCAACCAGGCCCACCCGCGAGGCGATCGGGCGTGGACCGCAGCCGACACGCTCAAGAACGTCGTCGTCCTGCTGCAGCACCCCGACGGACGCACAGAACCCCTCGTCATCGGGGTGCCCGGCGACCGTGAGGTCGACGAGAAGCGCCTCGCTGCCCAGGTCGAGCCCGCTGTGGTCCTGGCCTTCGACGACGCGCAGTTCGCCAAGCACCCCGGGCTGGTGCGCGGCTACATCGGCCCCGCCGCTCTGGGAGCCGAGTCAGCGACGGGGATCCGCTACCTCACCGACCCGCGGGTGTCCGTCGGCACTGCCTGGGTGACCGGTGCCAACAGCGCCGGCCAACACGTCATCGGGCTGGTGGCCGGACGCGACTTCACGGCCGACGGCACCATCGAGGCAGCCGAGGTCAAGGTCGGCGACAGGTGCCCGTCGTGCGGCGAGGGTGCAGGCCTGGAAGCTGCTCGTGGCATCGAGATGGGCCACATCTTCCAGCTCGGCAAGAAGTACGCCGAAGCCCTCGACCTCAAGGTGCTCGACGTCAACGGCAAGCTCGCGACGGTTGTCATGGGGTCCTACGGCATCGGGGTATCCCGCGCCGTCGCCTGTGTCGCCGAGGGCAACCACGACGACTCAGGGCTGTGCTGGCCGCGTGAGATCAGCCCGGCCGATGTCCACGTCGTGGCAACCGGCAAGGACGAGGAAGTCTTCGTCGCAGCCGAATCCCTGACTCGGGAGCTCGCTGCCGCCGGCCTGGAGGTCATCTACGACGACCGCCGTGGGGTCTCCCCGGGCGTGAAGTTCAAGGACTCCGAGCTCATCGGCGTGCCGACCATCGTCGTCGTCGGTCGCGGGCTGGCTTCCGGTGTCGTCGAGCTCAAGGACCGCCGCACAGGGCAGCGCCGCGAGGTGCCGGTTGGCGAGGCGGCCGAGCAAGTATGCCGTGAGGTTGGGCGCTGACGCTCGTGTCCCAGAGCAGCGCCGTCGAGGCCGTCATCTTCGACTGGGGAGGCACGATCACCCCCTGGCACACGGTCGACCTGCGTGAGCAGTGGACGGTCTTCGCGCGTGGCATGGGCGCGATTGCCTGTTCGCTCAACGACACCGCCAGTGCCGTGCATGCCGCCGAGGAAGCGGCGTGGCGGCGCGGGCGCACCGAGGGCACCAGCGCTCGCTTGCACGAGATCCTCCAAGAGGCCGGCCTCGACCCGGCTCATCCGGCGCTGGAAGCCGGCCTCACGGCATACCGGGAGTTCTGGGAACCACACACCTTCACCCATCCGGAGATCCCGTCGTTATGGGAATCATTGCGCAGCAAGGGGATTCGTATCGGGGTGCTCTCCAACACGATCTGGACCCGCGACTACCACCGCGAGATCTTCGCCCGCGACGATGTGTTACATCTCATCGACGGCGACGTCTACTCCAGCGAGACCCCCTGGGTGAAGCCCCGTACCGAGATCTTCCTCGCGGCGGCCGAGGCCGTTTCGGCCGACCCCCGCCGGTGTGTCTACGTCGGCGACCGGTCCTTCGAGGACGTCCACGGCCCACAATCGGCCGGTATGCGCGCGATCTGGATCCCGCACTCCGAGATTCCCACCGAACAGCAGGTCTCACACCAGGCGACACCCGACGCGGTCGCGCACGAGCTGTCCGACATCGCGAGGATCGTCGCCGCCTGGTCGCTGGGCACGGATGCCTGACGGACCTCTGGTCTGGGCGCTGCTCGGCGGGGCGGCGCTGCTCGCGGGCTGGGTCGACGCGGTCGTGGGTGGGGGAGGGCTGATCCAGCTGCCCGCCCTTCTGCTCGGCCTGCCGGGCTCCTCACCCGCCCAATTGCTGGCCACCAACAAGCTCGGGTCGATCTGCGGCACGTCGGTCAGCGCACTGACCTACGTCCGGCGGCTGCGTCCCGACCGGCGCACAGCCGTATCGGTCGCCATCCCGGCCTACCTCGGGGCGATCGGCGGCGCCTTCGTCGGGTTGCACATCCCGAAGGCTGCCTTCAACCCCATCATTCTCGGGCTGCTCATCGCCGTCGGGGCCTACACCCTGCTCAAGCCCTCGCTCGGGGAGGTGACCGCCCTGCGGCACTCGCGCGGACGGCATACCTCGTATGCCGTGCTCGTCGGCCTGGCGATCGGGTGCTACGACGGAGCGCTCGGGCCGGGCACCGGGTCCTTTCTCGTCTTCGCGCTGGTCGGACTGCTCGGCTACGCCTTCCTCGAAGCCAGCGCCCTGGCCAAGATCGCCAACTTCGCCACCAACCTCGGGGCCCTGACGGTCTTCGTCCCACACGGCGAGGTGATCTGGACCGTCGGACTGTGGCTCGGCGCCCTCAACCTGCTCGGCGGATACCTGGGAGCACGGTCGGCGCTGCGCCTGGGCAGCGGCTTCGTGCGAGCGGTGTTCGTCGTCGTGGTGTCGGCCTTCATCGTGCGGATCGGCGGCGCAGTCCTCGGCTTCTGGTCCTGACCGGCCCGACCCTCATTCCCCGATCCCACGACTCTCACAGCAAACCCTCAGCTTCGGAGGAAAAGGTGAGGGCCATGAGCACCGCTACCCTCCACCCGATGACCGAGCATTCCGTGCCCGGTCCGGGTGCCCGGCCCGGTCCGGCGTCGCGCCCCTTGTCGGGTGGAGCGCCGACCCCTGCGTGGTGGCGAGACGCAGCTGGAGCGTTCACCTGGCTGACCATGCTCGTCGTCGTGGCCTTATGGGTCCGCAATGGCGGCATCCAGGAGATGGCGACCGTCGGTGGCGGTGTGACCTCGCTCGGCCGGCTGCTCGGGCTCATCGCCTCGCAACTGTTGCTCGTGCAGGTCCTGCTCATGGCGCGCATCCCGTTCGTCGAGCGCTCGTACGGCCAGGACGAACTCGCCCGGCGCCACCGACTCGTGGGCTTCTGGTCGTTCAACCTCATGGTCGCCCACCTGCTGCTCATCTGGTTCGGGTATGCCGCCCAGACCCGGCAGGGCCTCTGGGGCACCATCGTCGACCTGGTCGCGAACTATCCCGGCATTCTGCTCGCGGTGGCTGCCGTCGCGGCGCTCACCATGGTCACGGTCACCTCGATGAAGGCATCCCGGGCGGCGCTGCGTTACGAGTCGTGGCACCTGCTGCACCTGTATGCGTATCTCGGGGTCGGCCTGGCGCTACCGCACCAACTCTGGGCCGGCCAGGATTTCGTCGGCAACCTCGCCGCGACGGTGTTCTGGTGGACCCTGTATGCCGCGGCGTTGGCGTCGGTGGTGGTGTGGCGGGTCGGCCTGCCGATTTACCGCACACTGCGGCACCGGTTGGTCGTCGCCGAGGTGCGACCCGAGGGGCCGGACGCGACGACGGTGGTCATCACCGGGCGTGACCTGGACCGGCTCCCGGCGGCTGCGGGACAGTTTTTCCAGTGGCGCTTCCTCGACGCCCCGGGCGCGACTCGCGCGCACCCCTATTCACTGTCCGCCGCCCCGGACGGTCGCACCCTGCGGATCACCGCGGCCCACCTCGGAGACGGGTCCGCCGCGCTGGCTCACCTCACGCCCGGGTCGCGAGTGATGATCGAGGGACCGTACGGTCGGCTGCACGGCGGGGTCCGCACTCGGCGCAAGGTGCTGCTCATCGGCGCCGGCATCGGCATCACCCCGATGCGAGCATTGCTCGAGGAACTGCCTCAGGCCCCCGGCGACCTCACCCTGGTCTATCGAGCCCACAGCAGCGGTGACGTGCTCTTTGCCGATGAACTGCTGGACCTGGCCGGCCGGCGAGGGGCGCGGATCTTCACCGTGCTCGGCGGGCGGGCGACCTCCCGGGAGAGTTGGCTGCCCGGGAACGCCAGCCACCTGAGCGACACCGATGCGCTGCGCCATCTCGTCCCGGACCTCGCCGGCCATGACGTCTACATCTGTGGCGGTGACCGATGGATGGACCTGGTCCGCGCCGCCGCGCTGGCCGGGGGAGTGCCCGAGCGCAACATCCACCTCGAACGCTTCGGCTACTGACCGGCGAGCAACGGTAGAAGGAATCCCGATCATGCGACGCATCGTCCTGTGGGCCCTGTCCACCATCACGACCCTGGTGCTGCTGTTCAGCTATCACACCTCGACGTCCAGCACTGTGAGTGCGTCCACGCAGGTGGCGGCCGGTACCAAGGGCACCGGCTCGACCGGGACCGTCCCAGGCGCAGGCACCGTTCCAGGGACGGGCACCCAGCCCAAGGCGCCCGGATCGTCCGGGTCCAGCGGGTCGGCTGGATCGTCTGGCAGCGGGGGCTCGTCAGGCAGCGGTGGCTCGGCAGGTTCGGCCTCCGGCACCGCGATCGCTGGATCCGCCGTCCCGACCCGGTTCGGCAACGTCCAGGTGCAGATCACGGTCGCCGACGGCAAGATCACCGGCGCCTCGGTGCTCCAGATCCCGAACCGGGACCGTCACGACATTCAGATCAACAACCGTGCGGTGCCGATCCTCAACCAGGAGGTCGTCGCGGCGCAGAGCGCGGACATCGACATGGTCTCGGGGGCCACGGTCACCTCGGTCGCCTACATCCAGTCGCTGCAGTCGGCTATCGACAAGGCCAATCTGTGAGTCGTCGGGCCTGGGTCGAGCAGCTCATGGGGATGCCGATCAGCATCCACGTGCGAGCCGCCGACCCGGCCCGACGCGACATCGAGAAGGCGGTGTCCTCCGCATACGCCGAGTTGACGCGGATGGAGGACATCTTCACGACTTACCGGTCCGATTCGCAGCTCTCGAGGCTGCGCCGCCGGGAGATCGCCCTGAGCGAGTGCGATCCGCTGGTCGCCCAAGCGCTGGAGATCGGCGAGCAGGGGCGGGCGCTGACCGGCGGCGCGTTCACGACCGACCTGCCCGACGGTGCGGGCGGCCGGGCGTTCGATCCCACCGGGTTGGTCAAAGGCTGGGCCGTCGATCGGGCCGCGGAATACCTTGCTGGTCTGGCTGGGGTCTCGTGGTGCGTCAATGCCGGCGGTGACGTGCTCGCCGGGCGGCACCGCCATGTCCCGCCGTTCGGCCCGGATGCCGCACCCTGGCGGATCGGGGTGGAGAACCCGCACGACCGCGCCCAGATCGCGCGTGTGGTCCCCCTGGAGTGCGGTGCAGTCGCGACCTCGGGCACCGCAGCTCGTGGGGCCCACCTCTACGACCCCGCCACCGGCAGCTTCGTCGCGCGGGCCGGGTCCAGCACGGTCATCGGCCCCACCTTGTTGTGGGCGGACATCTGGGCCACGGCGCTGTTCGTGGGCGGCGCAGCGGTTCGCGAACGATTCGATGCCCAGCGGGACTACGCCGCCTTCGATCTCTGAACCGGGACACCGCGGCATCCGGAGATGAACTCGCTCGACGCAGCTGCATCACGGCCCGCCGGCGGCCAGAGCGGCCTCCAGGTCCGGCACGGTGGCCAGGGGCAGACTGCACACCGCCCCACGGCATACGTATGCCGTGGACTCCCCACCGAGCGCCGCGCGTCCGGCGAGCATCGGCACTCCCGGGGCGTCTGACGAGCCGGCCACGACGACCAGTCCTGGAGAGGTGGATGATCGGGCCGTATGCGTCAATATGGTTGCCGTCGGCCCAGATCCGACGATCGCCACCTGGAGCGGACCGGCCTGGCGCGCTTCGGCGACGGCGAGCAGCCACCCGGCGAACCGAGGGTCTTGGGCCGCAACGGTCCCGCCCGCGGCCAGCGCCGCGTCGGCGCGCGCCAGGTGCTCGGCAGATCCCGCGAGCACGGCATACGTCACCAGCGCTCCGGTCAGGGCCGCGTGTCCGGAGGGTTCGGCGTTGTCGCTCGGCGAATGCGGGCGGACCAGCAGGTCGGTGTCGGCGGCCGTGTCGAAGAAGACCCCCGATTCGTCGCCGAATCGGGCGATGGCGACATCGAGCAGCCGCCCCGCCTCGGCGAGCCATTGGCCCTCACCCGTGGCCTGGTGCAGCGCGAGCAGGCCTTCGGCGAGGTTGCCGTAATCGTCAGCCAGCCCAGCCGCATTGCCGACCGTGCCGGCCAACGACACTCGCAAGAGCTGGCCGTCCTTCCAATGCAGGTCGAGGATGAACCGTGCTGCCGCCGCTGCGGCCGCGACGAGGTCGGGCCGGTGCAGCAGCGAGCCGATGTCGGCGAGGGCCGCGATGGCCAGCCCGTTCCACGAGGCGATGACCTTGTCGTCCCGGAAAGGTTGGGGTCGGCGGGACCGGGCCTCCAGCAGCCGCTCGCAGACCTCGTCCCACCACTGCCGGTCTGCGTCGGTGCGAGGTTCCGAACGGCGCTGCAGGGTGGACAGCCCGTCCTCGAAGGTACCGGCCTCGGTGACCGACAACTCGGCAGCGGCGCGGCGGCCGTCGGCCTGGCCGAGCACTTCGACGAGTTGATCGGGAGACCAGGCGTAGGTGAGTCCCTCGACGCCTTCGGTGTCGGCGTCCAGGGCTGCTGCGAACGCGCCCCCGGCAGTGCGGAAGTCGCGCAACAACGCGTCGCAGGTGCGTTCGGCTACCTCACGACCCAGTGGTTTGCCGGTCGCGCGCCACCAGTGCACATAGGCCCGGGCCAACAGCGCGTTGTCGTAGAGCATCTTCTCGAAGTGCGGGACCACCCAGCCCGCGTCCACGGCATACCGGTGGAAGCCGCCCCCGATCTGGTCGTACATCCCACCGCGCGCCATCGCCTCGAAGGTCGCCGACGCCATCTCCAGGGCCGTCTCGTGACCGGTGCGGGCGTGGTGGCGGAGCAGAAACTCCACGACCATCGACGGCGGGAACTTGGGCGCCGCACCGAAGCCGGCATGGCGCCGATCAAATCGAGTCGCCAGGCGCGCCACGGCTGCATCGAGAGTGCGCGCGTCGATCGGCGTCGGTGGCAGGGGCGACACCGAGGCGGTCACGGCGGCAAGCAGCTGTGAGCTGGCCGCTGCGACCTCGTCTCGCCGGTCGGCCCAGGCGTGGGACGCAGCCTTCAGCAGGTCCAGCAGGGTCGCCCGGGGCAGATAGGTGCCGCACCAGAATGGCTCTCCGGTCGGGGTGAGGAGCACGGTCATCGGCCAGCCCCCTCGCCCGGTGAGGGCGGTGGTCGCCGCCATGTAGATGGCGTCGATGTCGGGCCGCTCTTCGCGATCGACCTTGACCGCCACGAAGCCAGCGCTCAGGGCAGCCGCGACCTCGGCATCCTCGAAGGACTCGTGAGCCATGACGTGGCACCAGTGGCAGGCGGCGTAGCCGACTGACAGGAAGACCGGCCGGTCGAGTGCCACGGCATGGGCGAAGGCGTCCGGTCCCCACTCCCACCAGTCCACCGGGTTGTCGGCGTGCTGGCGCAGGTAGGGGCTCGTCGCGTGAGCAAGTCTGTCGGCCATTCCAGTCACTCCTACTAGTGGCGTATCACCTTCCGGTCCAGTGATACCCGAAGGTGATACCCGCGATCGGTGTGTGCTGGTTCCTCCAGCGTAGATGGTCTCCCGGTGAGCGGCGTGCAGGAGAACTTGCGGTTCGTGTGCTGCTCACCCAGTCAAGCCAGGCGAAGCTGTCCCCTCCTTCAGACGACAATTCTGCGGTCAGGAATCAGGGAAGACGTCCCGCCACAGGTCGAAGACACGGTCGGTCACCGTTGGGTCAACGAAGGTGTCGAAGGCCATCTTGGCGCGCTCAACACTCACTGGGTCTCGCAGGGCGTCGGCCGTCCACTCGACGCTTTGGCTGACGGCGGACCTGATGTCAGCGTCAGCCATGCACTCGTCAATCACCCGTGTCGTCTCGGCGGGATCGGCGACGGCCATGAGTCTCCACAGATCACCGAGGTCCTTGCTGCGAACGGGGCCTTTGCGAGGTTCTCGCATCCGTTCACCGATCTTCGAGCCCTTCGCAAGAATCAGCGCTGGGACCTCGGCGACGAAGATTTCGGTCGAGAGTCTCGAATCGGCGAAGTCGGTGATCGTCAGTCGCGAGCGGTTGAAGGCAGCGAGCTCCAGGCCCAGGGCATTGCCGATGGCACTTGCCGTGCGTGCGCTGCAGTGCGGGAACGCCCCGCTTGGTCCGACTTTTTGCCCCCGACAACCCGTTCGGGGCAAGCAGGTCAATCTTCTCGCGGTACGCGCGAGTGCCGTCCGGCTCGTGGTACGGCGCTTTGCCCCACAGCCCAGGCCGCGCCGTGGTGCGGTGCTCGTAACCCGCTTGGGCAAGGAGCGACTCGATGCTCGGCACATTGCCGACCAGTCCTGGGGTGACACCCAGATCGCCGTCACCGGTCGGCATACTCGGTACGTCGAGACCCATTGTGCGAAGCAGGACGGCGTGAGCACCAAGCAGGGTCAGCGACTCGGCGTGAGCATCCAGCACTCCAACGACATTGATGATGGCTCGCCGACTCCCACTCGATCTCCGTGCGCGGGGTCGTGAACTCCGTCATTCGACTCGCCGTCCCAGCAAGATGTCGGCCTGTTCAGTCATCCGGTCAATACCACCGTAGGAGTCGATGATGACCTGATCACGGGTCACAACTGTCACACCATCGAAGTTCGTTCGCCCGACCTCGCTGATGCGGTCGAACGGGATCAGGGTGACCCGCAGCCCCAACGAGCCAGGCTCCTTCCGCGCAAGGTTGGCCGCCTCCGCCGCACGATCGACGTCGTCGGCGTAGAGAACCGGCCACGCCTCTGCGGCGCTGGAGCGATAGGTATTCGCTCCAGCGTCGCCGGTCACGGCGTACTCGATGCCCGCCGCAGCCAGCATGTGCGCGATCTGGTACGCCGTCGGTCCGGCCTCGAAGTCAACAGCACCCGGGCGTCGAGTAAGGCGGGCGGCTCGACCAGCCCTGAACAGCAGGTCGGCTTCCCTGCCTGCCACGGCGAAGCCCTGTCCGTCGACTAGCCCAATCCGTGCCCACCTCTGTCGCCACACCTTCACGTCCGGTTTCAGCGGGAGAATGAGTCCCGGCTCGAGCGCGAGCCGCGCCGCTGCGATCGCGCTGATGTCAGCAGTTCCGGTGAACCCGATCGGCTCGCCGAGGACGGCAAAGATCTCCTGCGCCAGGGCGAAGGACGGGCTGACCAGGCCAGCCTCGATCCGCGTGACTGTCGTCGGAGCCACATCGACCAACGCGGCAAGCTGTCGGGCGCTCAACCCGTTCGCGCGGCGCAGAGTCGAGACGCGCTCTGAAAGGTTCACGCGACCAGTGTAGGCGCGTGTTGCAAATATGCAACGCGTTGGGCTTCTTCGCACGTTCCGGAATGCCGACCTTCAACTCGCAGGCATCACAGCCATGTCGAGGGCCGGCGAGTTGACGAACCTCAGGGTCGTGCACACGAAGGCCGAGCGTCGAGCGGCCCGGCGCCGAAGGCGTCTCCTAGCAACAGGTGCGCTTCCGCCGGGTTGTCGGCGTGCTGGCGCAGGTAGGGGCTCTGTGCGTGGGCCAAACGGTTGGTCATGGGTCCGCCCTCCAGGTCAGTCGGTCATCCCTGGGAACGTCGGCATCAGCTGTCCGTATGCCGTCGCATCCACGAGCGCCTCCACGGCGGTCCGCACCAGCGGCTCCAGCGCGGTGGATCCCGGAGCGAGAGCCGCAATCGACCGCAAGGCGACGTCGACCACGTCGACGAGGGCCGCGCGGACGGCGCTACGCCCCGTGGCGGCGTCGGTGATGGCTGCCGAACTGCCGAACCCGTACGGCGGCACGACCAGACCCTGGGGCGCGATCGCGCGAATCCGACGTTCCCGAGCTCGGACCCGGGCCACGAGCTCGACGAGGGGTGCGCGGGAGGTTGCGGGGGTGCGCGCCGCTGCGAGTTCGGTGACGTAGGCCAGGCCCGCCATGGCAGTGAGCAGGGGACGGGCGGTCGCCTCGTCCAGGAGGATCTCGCCAGCGTCGGCAGGCCAGGCCGGCACGCCGCCCAGACTCACGCCGGTCGCTCCGGCGTGGACCGAGAGCGCGATGAGCAGGCCCCGGGACGGGCCGGCGTCGGCCAGCCGGCGCAACCGTTCCGGAGCGACCAGGGCCAGCTCAGCTGTGGCGAGATCCTCGGGTCGCCCGGCGGTGGCCTGCGGGGTCACACCACCCACGCTCGCTGAACTCGAGGCCGCAACGGAGGGCGCGGCGCTGGTTGTCGAACCCGTCGAGCCGGTCGGGGCCGTCGACGACTGGGGCGTGGCCAGCGCTCGGGCCAGCACGTCGTCCGGGACCCCCCCATCGCGCAGCACCTGTTCGAGGACGGCTTGCTGGCGGGTATGCCGTGCGGAGATCGCCGCGCCGAGGGGGACCGCGGTCCGGGCAGCGGTGGCGGCCAGCTGCGACACGTCGCGGTATGCCGTGAGCAACGCGGCCTCGTCCGGCATCAGTCGCCGGGTGATGAAGGGGATGTGGGCGTCCTGTTCGAGTTGGATCCCACAGCCACCCACTGCCGTGACCGCGAGGGTCACTGCGCCTGCCACGGCGCCGCGCAGCAGGACCCGGCGGGACGGCATACCGGTTGGTGATCCTGGGCCGCCTGGGGCGACCGCCACGGCCCGGACTCCCGATGGGAGCTGGGGGGCAGGACGGGCCGACACCTGCCGATCATGACACGAGGGCCTCGTTGGCTTGCTGTCCACCGGTACGGCAGAGCGGCATCACGGACAGTGGCGGAGGGCGGACAGCCCGGCGGCTGCGGGCGATGGCAGTTACAGTGAGGGGGGAACCAGCCGTCCACAGAGTCGGTCATTCGAGAAGAGCGCCAACCAAGCAGGAGGTGATGGGGTGTGATCGCCGACCGCATCCGTGCTGCTCTCACTGCACCCTTGGCAGCACGAGGACTCGTCGTCGAGGACCTGACCGTCCAGGCCGCCGGTCGTCGCAGGGTGGTGCGCGTCGCGGTCGGTGCCGACCTGGCCGACCTACCCGAGCAGGACACGACCTCCCGGGTTGCGCCGCTGTCCCTCGACGAGATCGCCGATGCCACCCGAGTGGTGAGCGACACCCTCGATGCCGCCGGGACGATGGGCGAAACGGCATACGTGCTTGAGGTGAGTTCCCCTGGGGTGGACCGACCGCTTCTGCACTGGCGGCACTGGCGTCGCAATGTCGGGCGCCTGGTCGTCGCGACGCGCCCGGACGGCTCGAGCGTGCGCGGACGCATTCGGGCCGTGGCCGCCGACACGGTCGAGCTGACCGTCGAGGGCGCGCCCGGGCTCACCGTGCCGATCGCCGAGTTGACCCGGGCCCGAGTCGAAGTCGAGTTCGGGCGGGTGGACGAGCTTGACGGGCTGGATGAGTGGGATGAGTGGGACGAGCTGGACGACGATGCTAGCGAGGAGGACGACTGATGGATATCGACCTGGCGGCTCTGAGAGCGCTGGAACGGGAGCGTGACATCAGCCTCGATGTGCTCGTGCCGGCCATCGAGCAGGCGCTGCTCGTGGCCTATCACCGTACCGAGGGCAGTTTTCGCGTCGCGCGCGCCGTGCTGGACCGGAAGACCGGGCACGTGACGGTCTGGGCTCGTGAGGAGGGCGAGGTCATCGAGCCCACCGAGCCCGGCGAGCGGCCGACTCGGGCTGAACCCGGGCCTGAGTTCGACGACACCCCTGCAGGCTTCGGGCGGGTGGCGGCTGCGACCGCCCGCCAGGTCATCGTGCAACGGCTGCGTGACCTGGAGGACGAGGCGATCCTCGGAGACTTCAAGGGTCGCGAAGGCGACATTGTGTCCGGCGTCATCCAGCAGGGCTCGGACCCCCGAACTGTGCTTGTGGACTTCGGCACCGTTGAGGGGGTGTTGCCGGGCGCCGAACAGGTGCCGGGCGAGACCTATCGGCATGGCGAACGGCTGCGGTGCTTCGTCGTCAGCGTCAAGCGCGGACCGAAGGGTCCCCAGATCGGCCTGTCGCGCACTCACCCTGGGCTGGTCAAGGCGCTGTTCAAGCTCGAGGTCCCCGAGATCGCCGATGGCACCGTCGAGATTGCCGCCCTGGCTCGCGAAGCCGGTCACCGCACCAAGATCGCCGTCCGCGCCAAGGTCGCCGGAGTCAATGCCAAGGGCGCCTGCATCGGCCCGATGGGTGCCCGGGTGCGGGCCGTCATGACCGAACTGCACGGCGAGAAGATCGACATCGTCGACTACTCCGAGGACCCGCGCCAGTTCGTGGCGGCGGCACTGTCGCCGGCTCGAGTGCACTCGGTCACCGTCGTCGACCCGCAACTGCGGGCCGCCCGGGTCATCGTGCCGGACTACCAACTGTCGCTGGCCATCGGCAAGGAGGGCCAGAACGCCCGCCTCGCCGCGAAACTCACCGGGTGGCGCATCGATATCAAGCCCGACACCCACGAGGCGGCGGCAGGTCCGGCAGCAGGTCCGGCAGCCGACGGGGCAGGGGGACTAGCCGGAGGTGCATCTGCAGGTTCTGGCGATAGGCGTAACCCCGCAGCTGCGACGTCCGCTCGTCGCCCGCGCACGTCGCCGACGGGGCAGTGAGCGCAGCGCAGGGCTCGTCACAGGGTAGACTCGGCGCGACCGACCAGTCTGGACTCCGGACGGCGGCTCTCACCACGCCCGACACCTCACCCGTTCGGACGTGCGTGGGCTGTCGACGCGCGGATAGCTGGTCGGTACTCGTGCGATTCGTCGCGGTGAGAGACCCCTCCGGTGCGATCCGGGTGGTTCCCGATCCCCGGCGTCGGCTGCCCGGGCGCGGCGCATGGCTGCATCCGGACCCCGAGTGCTTCGCGTATGCCGTCCGGCGACGGGCGTTCGGGCGGGCTCTGCGACTGCAGATGGCCCCCGACACCTCCGCCGTCACGGCATACCTGGAGCGTCTCGCGAGCGATCCTTTTCGACACACCACCGACCAAGGCGGGTTAGACGCTGATGAGCACCCGATGAGTACTCAGCAATGAGCAAGCCCCAGCAGTAGCACGGTCTCACGCCTGTCCGGCGAGACCGAAGACAGGAGAAACGTGGCAAAAGTCCGTGTGAGCGCGCTCGCCAAGGAGCTCGGCACCGACAGCAAGACCCTGCTCGCCCATCTCAACGCGATGGGGGAGTACGTGAAGTCGGCGTCCTCGACGATCGAGGCGCCCGTGGTTCGTAAGGTCACCGAGACCTTCCCCAAGCCCGCCAGCCCTGCCCCCGCGGCCGCCGCTGCACCTGCTGCGGCACCTGCACCGGCACCCGCAGGGACGCCCACAACGACGCCGGCGGCGCCCGCTTCTGCGCCGGCTCCGGCCCCGTCGGCTGCGGCTACACCCAAGCCGGCCGTCGTTGCCGCTCCAGCTATGACCCCGACTGCGGCTTCCCCCGCCGTTGCTCCTGCCGCTCCTGTCGCACCGGCGCCCCCGGCGCCCCCGGCACCGCCCGCACCGTCGACCTCGGCGCCTGCTCCGGCCGCTCCGGCGCGCCCCACGAGCGCACCCGCTCCGGCTGCTCCCGCGGCTTCGGCCAGCCCCGCAGCGGCACCGACGGCACCGGCCGCCCCGCCAGCACCCGCCGGGCCACGCCCCGGCGTGCCGGGTCCGCGGCCGGCTGCCACCCCGCCCACTGCTCCTGGTCAGCGCCCCGCCGGTGGTGCCGCAGCTCCCGGTCCGCGTCCCGGTGGACCGCGTCCGGGTGCACCTCGGCCGGGCAATAACCCCTTCGCACCCAGCCAAGGAATGGGGCGTCCTCCGCGTGAGGGTGCCCGTCCCGGCAACAACCCGTTCTCTCCCAGCCAGGGGATGCCGCGGCCGCAGGCCCGGCCTGGTGCTGCCGGCCCGGGCGGTCCCCGGCCGGCCGCAGCCGGTCCTGGTGGGCCGCGTCCGGGCGGACCGCGCCCCAACCCGGGCATGATGCCCGACCGGGCCTCGATCGGACGTCCGGGCACCCGCCCGGCGCCCGGTGGCCGTCCGGGTGGCGCCCCTGGTCGTCCGGGTGGCGGCGGGTTCGGTGGTCGTCCCGGCGGTGCCGGCGCCGGCACTGGGGGCGGCGGCGGTGGCTTCGGCGGACGCCCGGGTGCTCCCGGCCGCGGCGGCACTCAAGGTGCCTTCGGTCGGGGCGGCGGTCGGCCGGTGCGCGGACGCAAGTCCAAGCGGGCCAAGCGTCAAGAGTTCGAGCAGATGCAGGCTCCGACGATCGGCGGCGTGAGCGTCCCGCGGGGCGATGGCTCCACGGTGGTCCGGGTGCGTCGCGGCTCCTCGCTGACCGACTTCGCCGACAAGATCAACGCCAACCCGGCGTCCTTGGTGACGGTGCTCTTCCACCTCGGTGAGATGGCCACGGCCACACAGTCCTTGGACGAGGACACCTTCAAGTTGCTGGGTGCCGAACTGGGTTACGACGTGCAGGTCGTCTCGCCCGAGGACGAGGAGAAGGAGCTGTTCGCCTCCTTCAACATCGACCTCGACTACGAAGAGGAAGACGAAGCGCATCTGGCGGCCCGTCCGCCGGTCGTCACCGTCATGGGCCACGTCGACCACGGCAAGACCAAGTTGCTCGACGCCATCCGGTCGGCCAACGTCATCGCAACCGAGGCCGGCGGCATCACCCAGCACATCGGTGCCTACCAGATCGTCACCCAGCACGAGGGCCTCGACCGGGCCATCACCTTCATCGACACCCCAGGTCACGAGGCCTTTACGGCCATGCGGGCCCGTGGTGCCAAGGTCACCGACATCGCGATTCTCGTCGTGGCCGCCGATGACGGGGTCATGCCCCAGACCATCGAGGCGCTCAACCATGCCCAGGCGGCCGATGTGCCGATCGTCGTGGCGGTCAACAAGATCGACAAGGAGGGGGCCAACCCCGCCAAGATCCGCCAGCAGCTCACCGAATACAACCTCGTGGCCGAGGAGTACGGCGGCGACACAATGTTCGTCGACGTCTCGGCTCGCGAGAAGCTCAACATCGACGGCCTGCTCGAGGCCGTGCTGCTGACCGCCGATGCGGCCCTGGACCTGCGCGCCAACCCCGACACCGACGCTCGTGGCGTGGCTATCGAGGCCAACCTCGACCGCGGCCGGGGAGCCACCGCCACGGTCCTGGTGCAGCAGGGCACGCTGCACGTCGGCGATGCGATCGTCGCGGGCTCGGCGCACGGCCGGGTGCGCGCGATGCTCGACGAGCACGGCAACGCGCTCGCCGAAGCGCCACCGTCGCGTCCGGTCCAGGTCCTCGGGTTGTCCTCGGTGCCGCGCGCCGGTGACAGCTTCGTCGTCGCGCCCGATGACCGCACGGCGCGTCAGATCGCCGAGCGGCGCGAAGCTGCCGACCGGCAGGCGGCGCTGGCCAAGGCTCGCAAGCGGATCAGCCTGGAAGACCTCAACGAGGCGCTGGCCGCCGGCAAGGTCGAGACCCTCAACCTCATCCTCAAAGGTGACGTGTCGGGTTCGGTCGAGGCGCTGGAAGATGCATTGCTGCAGATCGACGTGGGCGACGAGGTCGACCTGCGGATCATCGACCGTGGCGTCGGTGCGATCACGCTCAACAACATCAACCTGGCGATGGCCTCCAACGCCATCATCCTGGGCTTCAACGTCCGCGCCGAAGGCCAGAACGCCGAGGTCGCCGACCGCGAGGGTGTCGAGATCCGCTACTACTCGGTGATCTACCAGGCGATCGAGGACATCGAGGCGGCCCTCAAGGGCATGCTCAAGCCGGAGTTCGAGGAGGTGTCGGTCGGCAGCGCCGAGATCCGGGAGATCTTCCGGTCCAGCAAGTTCGGCAACATCGCCGGTTCTATCGTCCGCTCGGGCGAGATCCGTCGTGGCGCCCGCGCTCGCATTCTGCGCCGCGGCGTGGTCATCGGGGAGAACGTCGAGATCGCCGGGCTGCGCCGGTTCAAGGACGACGTCACCGAGGTCCGCGAAGGCTACGAGTGCGGTATCAACCTCGGCTCGTTCAACGACCTGCAGCTCGAGGACACCATCGAGACGTACGAGATGCGGGAGAAGCCCCGTGGCTGATCCGGCTCGCGCTCGGAAGATCGCCGAGCGCATCAAGGCGATCGTCGCCGAGCAATTGGAGTACCGAGTCAAGGACGAGCGGCTCGGTTTCGTCACCGTGACCGATGTCCGGGTCACGGGTGACCTCCAGCATGCGACGGTCTTCTACACGGTGTTCGGCTCCGACGACCAGCGCGCCGCCACGGCGGCCGCACTGGAGTCGGCGAAGGGCAAGATCCGCTCGGCGTTGGGGCAGCTGGGCATCCGGCTGACCCCCTCGCTGGAGTTCATCGCCGACGCCCTTCCCGAAGACGCGGCGCACCTGGCGGATCTGCTCGAAGCGACCAAGCGGCGCGACGAGCAGATCGCTGCCGCGGCAGCTGCGGCCCGGTATGCCGGTGACCCCGACCCTTACCGACGCCCGGCTGACGAGACCAACGACACTGACGCCACCGAGGAATCCGACGACAGTGTGGAAGCCGAACACACTGACGCCGCTGCCGAGACTGAGCCAGGCGGCAGCGCGACGTCGGCGTCTCCGCGAGCCTGAGCACCGACCGAGACCGACCTTCGATGCCTGACACCGATGGTCCCCATGGCCTGCTGCTCGTCGACAAGCCCTTGGGGTGGACCAGCCACGACGTCGTCGCCCGGGTCCGCCGGCTCGCCGGCACGAGGCGCGTCGGTCACGCGGGGACGCTCGACCCGATGGCCTCGGGCGTGCTCGTCCTCGGACTGGGGAAGGCCACCAAGTTGCTCACCTTCCTGGTCGGTTGCGACAAGGACTACGTCGCGACGGTGCGGCTGGGCGAGGTGCGCTCGACCGACGATGCCGAGGGCGAGCTGCTGGCCTATCACGATCCACGGGGAGTGACCGAGGACGCCGTCGCGGTGGCGGTGGCCGCGTTGACCGGCGACATCGAACAAGTGCCTTCGACGGTGAGCGCCATCAAGGTCGCGGGTCAGCGGGCCTACGCGCGCGCTCGGGCCGGGGAAGCCGTGGTGTTGGAGCCCCGGCCGGTCACCGTGTCATGCTTCACCGTCGGCCCGCTGCGTCAAACCCAGAGCGCTCAGGGGCAACTCGTCTTCGACCTCGACATCGAGGTCACCGTCTCCTCCGGCACGTACGTGCGGGCCTTGGCCCGCGATCTCGGGCATGCGCTGGGCGTCGGTGGGCACCTCACCGCACTGCGGCGCACTCGGGTGGGCGGCTACGGAATACCGGCTTGTCACCCACTGCCAGAACTGGAGGCCGCCGCCCGGGCTGACAACGGTTCTCGGGCCGGGTTGCCGCTGCTCCCGCTCGCGGCGGCGGCCCGCGCGGCGCTGCCGGTTCGAGAGCTCACCGAAGCCGAGGCGCGAGCGCTGTCCTTCGGTCAGTCGATCGCCCTCGGCCCGGAGCGTGCGGAGTCGGTGGCGGTCTTGGCGCCGGACGGCACTCTGGTCGCTGTGCTCGACGAGAGCGGGTCGCGTCCGCGGACGCGCGTCGTGTTTGCCCCGGCGGGTTCGTAGAGTGTCCTCCGTGCAACTCTGGAAGGGCGTCGCCGAGGTTCCCACGAGGATCGGCGCCAGCGTCGTGACGCTCGGCAATTTCGACGGCGTCCATCGCGGTCATCAGGCCGTGCTCGGCCAGGTCGCTCAGTTGGCGCGGTCGCGCGGGCTCACGTCGGTTGCCGTCACCTTCCAGCCGCACCCGATCGCCGTGCTCTACCCGGAGCGAGCCCCCCAAGAGCTGATGTCGGCCGACCAGCGGGTCGAAGCCATCTCCGCGGCTGGGATCGACTCGGTGCTGTTGCTGGAATTCACTCGCGAATTCGCTGCTCAAACACCGCAGGAATTCGTCGACAGTGTGTTTGTCGGGGCGCTGCAGGCCGCCGTGGTCGTCGTCGGGGCGGACACGAGGTTCGGGGTGCGCAACAGTGGCACCGTCGACACCCTCGTCGAACTCGGTGCCAGCCGCGGTTTCGAGGTCATCGTCGTGCCGGACATCGGCACCGACGGACGATGGTCCTCGACCCGAGTGCGCGAACTGCTCGCGGCAGGCGAGGTCGCTGAGGCAGCCGCCCAACTGGGCCGTTGGCATGCAGTTGACGGGATGGTCGTGCATGGCGATCACCGCGGGCGCCTGCTGGGCTTCCCGACAGCCAACCTCGGCGGTCGGATCGAGGGGATGATCCCAGCCGACGGCGTGTATGCCGGGTGGCTGGAGCGGCGGGGGCTGGCGGCCGATGCGCCCGACCGAGTGCTGCCGGCTGCCATCTCGATCGGCACCAACCCCACCTTCGACGGGGTCGATCGCCGGGTCGAGGGCTACGTCCTGGACCGCACCGACCTCGACCTGTACGGCGAGCCGATTCGCTACTCCTTCGTGGCCAGGCTTCGCCCCACCTTGCGCTTCGACGGGATCGAGCCGCTCATCGCCCAGATGAACCTTGACGTGTCTGACTGCCGCCGCATCCTGCGCGCGACGCCGGCCCGGGGCACCAGCCTCGGGCCCGCCTGAATCCACCGTTTCCGGGCGGCCCCCTATCCGGTGGGGTGGAGCGACCCAGTAAATGGGTGTGCCGGAAAGCACTGGAACGCGGCCGCACAGCATACGGTTGGGGGACTCACCCTGTTCACGCCGGGGTTGAGCCGGGACTTTACTGTGAAGTAGCTCACCCGGCATCATCCCGGGACACCCGTTAGGCAGAAGGAGCCCACGCCGTGGCCATGAAGTCCGCAGTGGACGAGGTCGTTCTCCGCGACGTCCTTGAGAACCGCGCACCCAGTATCGGAGCGTTGTTCCGTGACCGCGTCGCCAAGTCCGGGCATCGAGAGGCTTGGCAATACTTCAAGAATGGCCACCTCGAGCGCGTGACCTGGCTGGAGACCCAGGAGCGCGTCTACGCCATGGCCGCCGGCCTGATGTCGCTCGGCTTGCACCTGGAGGATCGGGTCGCGATCGCCTCGACGACTCGCTTCGAGTGGGTGCTGGCCGACCTCGCGATCATGTGCTCGGGCGGTGCGACCACGACGGTCTACCCCACGACCATCGCCGAGGACGTCGCCTACATCCTGTCCGACTCCGGGGCCCGGATCGTCTTCGCCGAGGACGACGGTCAGGTCGAGAAGTTGCGCACCCACCGCAGCGAGATCCCCGAGGTGATGAAGGTCGTCACCTTCTCCGGGGAGGCGCACAGCGGTGACGAGGAGGGCGACGACTGGGTGATCAGCCTCGCCGACCTCGAGGCGATCGGTCGCGAGGCCCTCGCGGCCCGGCCCACGATGGTCGACGAGCGCATCGACCTGGTCGGCCCCGACCACCTGGCCGTCATCATCTACACCTCGGGCACCACGGGCCGGCCCAAGGGCGCCGAGCTGACCCAGGACGCGATCATCTACGAAGGCGCCTCGGTCGACTCGATCAAGTTGCTCAACCACGATGACCTGCAGTTCCTCTGGCTGCCGCTGTCCCACATCTTCGGCAAGATCCTGCTGACCTTTCCGTTGCAGATGGGCTTTGCCACTGCGGTCGACGGCAAGATCGACAAGATCGTCGACAACCTCGCGGTCATCAAGCCGACCT